>Ga0182016_10000094_pt1 | contig 94574 bp, 100 predicted proteins | sample 712S2MmetaG_FD_120491 | JGI IMG/M metagenome (GOLD analysis project Ga0182016, IMG submission 120491) | Permafrost microbial communities from Stordalen Mire, Sweden - 712S2M metaG | ecosystem: Environmental > Terrestrial > Soil > Wetlands > Permafrost | place: Sweden: Stordalen | collected... | reverse complement strand
TACTGAAGACTCCGCTCGCCGTCTCCTTGACCGGCTCGGCGATCGCCTTTCCAAGATCGTTGCCCGCCTTCGCCAAATTAAGTAGGCCCACAAAACTGGGCGGAGATTGGCCGGTTAAACGGCATTTTCGGTACACCCCCCAGTGGGGGACGATGCGCCCGAGAATCGTGTCCTGCAACTGCCGATGGCACATGTGGGGTACTTTCGCGCATGTTTGCCGGATCGCTACCTCCGCAGGGACGGGTCGCGACCTGCTGCATGAGTTCAGGTCAGTCCCCCGATCGCTCCAGGGGATGAAGGGCTGGTACGAATTGGGCCAGCACTGCCGCATTGCAAGGGGGTTTTGACATGGGGAAACGTGTCTGTGAGCTTCTCGCGCCGCTAGTGATTAGCTTCGAACAGGAATTCTGCGCAAGAGACCATTGCGCGCTGCGAGGCTGGACGATTGAACTGAAATCCCGAAAAACGATTCGGACTCGGTGTACGGCAAATGAGTCCGTTGGAAGTTAGGAGTGACTTATGGACTTGGACCTTCGCTCGGAGCCTGGGGCCTTGGGGAGGAGAGGGGAGCCAGAAAAGGAGGCTCGGAAAGGGAAGTCGCACGGAATTGAAAACCGTCAGAAATGCTACTGTCCTGCCCATCGGCCCTAATTGAAAAGTTCTTGACCTGCCCCGGTTTACCAGCTTTGGCGTGGCAGCGTCTCAGTTGATATTTGCTCCAGCGGCTTCGAGTGGAAAGCCAGTAACCCGTGCTTGGACAATGAAGATCGCTTCCGACTGCGTGTGCCATGTCCCCGTTCTCGGATCCCGGTAGATCACCCACCCCCGGTTGTTTGTGCGGTACACCCATCCAGCATCAGTGATCCGATGGTGTTCACTGTATTCAACCACAAGCACCCCTTTCTGCTACTTTACATTACAGCTTTGCCGGGGAGTTGGTCTGTTCACAATTGCTCTGTCCTCATCGGCTACGTTTCTAGCCTGTCCGGTGCCAACTCAATCATGCAGCACGATATTCAGCAATGAACTGTGGATCTTCAGGCAACCGTTGTATCTCACCAATGGCCCGTTTCCTTGGAGGTCACTACCGCGCCGCTCTCCAGGAACTCCAAGTTAGCTCCGCGCGATCGCCAGCGATATCAGAGAAACATCGATTTGGACTGGCATTTCTGCGTCGCGCCGGATCCGGGCGAGCAGGCTTTCGCCGGATTCATCGCCGAAGCAAACCGCAAAATCGTCGCATTCCGAGCAACTGGGAGCCGTGCAGAGACGAAACCCCTCGTCGCGGCAAATCATCCGGTAGAAAAACTTCTTCCACTTCATATCGCGATTGTTACGAATAGCCAGTGGAGCGAAGTGACGCGCCATCAAAGCCGAAAGTTCGTGGCGGCCACGCAGACCTACATCCTGCCAGAGGTGGTTAGGCCGCATGGCGCGGCGCGCGATCATTGCGGCGAGGCGCAATTCCAACCTCGTGCCACTGGTAGTGTGCCGGGAAAGCAGTTCCCGCAAGCAGCTCTCATCTTCGGAAACGGAAACCTTCGCATCCAGGCCGAATCGTTCCAGCAGGTGAATGGCATGGGGAAAAAGCGAAGAGATCAGGTCCCGGAGTTCCGCGCCGGCGATTCCCAACCCAACCGTCAAGGCGCCGCCGAGCTCGGTTTCGCGGACAGCCATGGCGATCATGGAAGCCACCGCATGGGCGTCGTCCGGACTGCACGACGCGCCGGGCACTCCGATCAACCAGTTGTAGACTGCGGCCGTCTCCATGATCTCTCCCCGGCTCAAGCCAATCCGTGCGTCTGGCAGTCCTTGGGACAGGTTCGTGCGCAGGCGGCGCACCCGATACAGGCGCCGGCATCCGCCAACGTCATAATCTTGCGCTCAAACTCCTCATCGTCATCGCTCAGTTCCACCAGGTTGCCGTCCTCGTCAATCCCCTTCAACTCCATGACGCCGCGTCCGCAGACCTTGAAACATCGTCCGCAGCCGATACACTTCCCCGGGTCGATGGCGAGGAGATACGATGGCTGCCAGGAACGGCCATCGCGCGTCGTAGTGGTCAGTGTCGCTTCCATATTGCGCTCCGGGTCACATGCGGGCAACTTCGGGGTATTTCTCAATCATCTCCACGCCAGCGGCAATGATCTTGCCGCCCTCCTCGGCGAGCTTTTCCAGACTGTCGAAGCCGAAGCGGTGAATGTCGCGGAGATACTTGTTGGCGACAATCAAACGGCCGGCCGTAAGGATCATGCGGCCGAAGCCCTCGTGGTGCATCTTCATCATGGGCGCGACCATGATGCCGGTGGAGCGCTCGATGGCGAGGCCGACTGCGTTATAGAAGAGGTCGACGCGCCACAGCGTTTCGGGATCGGGATCGCCCATCATGGGGATCGCGCGGCGCTTTTCCTTGGTGAGGATGTAGGGCTCAAGCAAGTCCAAGTCGCTCTTGCCGTCCCAGGAGCCATGTATATCCTGCGCGCGCCACTGCTTGATCAATTCCTTGATAAATACCGAATCGATCGCCGGAGTCGTTGCAACTGTTGCCGTATCAGCCATTGTCTTCCTCGTCCTCGAAACTCAGGTTCCGTTCTTTACCCTTATTGAGCGCCTTGCGCAGCCAGGGCGGCGGGCTGCCCTTAAGAACTTCCTCGAGTCTGACCAGGATAAGGGCAATCTCTTCGGGTTGGTTTACCTTGACCGGGTGGATTTTCTTCGCCACCACCCGTGCCGCGCCGGAACCGCCGATCGCCGCGACGTATAGAATGGCGCAGTCTTTGATGGCCTCCAACTTGGGCGCGAGTTTATCTTCATTGCCGTCTTCCTGAAGGTCTCCATCGAACTGTACGGCCTGGAGAAAATGATGCCCCTCGGGTGAGACATCGTAGATGGCGATATTCTTCGCCCAGCCGAAGTGAGCGTCGACGCGCTTCAAATCCTGGGTAGCGAATGCGATTTTCATGCTCCTCCGTTCAACTGAACCAACTGTTCCGGTTGCCTTTCCACATGGCTCCACGTGTCGGGGGCGGGCTCGTGTGCAGCCGCCATAAACAGGTTGCCGATTCCGAAAATGAGGTCGCGAGTGCCGCGGTAGCCCACAGTCACGTGATGTCCCGCGCCCAATCGATCGAAGGTCGGCAGCCCCAGACGATAGAAGGGGATCTGGAGCCGTTCGGCGGCTTGCCTCCCGTGGGAATGGGTCACCAGGAGGTCGGCGTTTGCCGCACGGGTCTCCAGATCTTCCAGGTCGCCGATCAGGACTTCCTCTGCCGGCACGCGTTCCAGTACAGGTGAAGCGGTGGTCGTCACAGCGGCGGTCACATGGCTGCCCATCTCGGTCAAGCAACTGGCGACGGCCCACAGCAGGTCCGGCTCAGCACCGATGGCAATCTTCTTGCCGCCAAAGAAGAAGTGTCCGTCGAGCATTGCGTCCACTAACTGGCTACGCTGCCGGCGATACTTACTCGGAACGGGCAACCCGCTGGCGCGCGATAAGAAGACCATCAGCTCATCGTTGGGGGCGAGGCCGGTCAACCTATCGAACACCACGTACGGCACGCCGGTCTTATGTTCCAAGCTGATGGCAGAGCCGCGCATCTGCTCGCCGATAGCCATAGTCGCGAGTGACGAGCCCATTCCACGGATCTCGCCGAGACCGATTCCGCCAAGAGTGGTGGGCGTGAATTCGTCCGGGATATGGCCATCCAGGGAGCCCGAAAGGTCGGGAAGGAACATCGGCTCCAAACCGAAGGCCTCGATCACATCGCGGAGTTCTTCGAGATCGCCCGGCGTTAGATGGCACCCGGGAAGTACGTTGATTCGTCTCGCGCGCAGGGCTCCCTCCACGGGCGGTTCCACAAACTCCTCCACCATGCGATCCACAGCCCTGGCCCAGCCGTCTTGAAACGCGCCCTTGAAATCGGGCGTCGAAACGTAGACCAATGCGATATGGTCGAGCTCCGGATGTTTGGCGCGAATCAGTTTGATGAAGCCATCGACATCGTCGCCCTTGGTTTCGGTGACACCGGTGGAGCAAATACCGATAATCTCGGGCTTCGCCCGGTTGGCGATGTTGATTATGGCCCGCTCGACATTCTCCAGCCCTCCGAGTACCGTGGCCACTTCGCTCATGGCAGTGGTCTGCAGGGGGATAGCTTCGCGAAAATGACGCACGAAAAGCACCAGCCCAAAGGAAGTGCAGCCTTGCGACCCGTGCAACATCGGCATGCATCCCTTCACTCCCATGAACGCCAGAGCGCCGCCAATCGGCTGGCTCATCTTCAGGGGGTTCACCGTGCACGCCTTCTTCGATGTGAGTACCTTGGCCATGGAGTAACCTATGCCGCCCGCACGATCCGAGTGGCGACTGGCGCGGCCTGCTCCCACGGCGCCGGACGGCGCACCTGCTCCCAGACCGGGTTGCTGAGGGACTTATCGATTTCGTGCACCAGGTCGACCATGCCTTCGTAGCCGGCATACGCGTGGTGCCGTTCCTGGTTGATGTCCAGCCACGGCATCTTCGCCTTGAGGGCCACGAACTGCGTGCGCCCGCCGGAGAGCATGATGTCGGCGCGAGCTTCTTTGAGTACTTTGTACATCTCGCGCGGCGTCATGTCGTCGATCATGTGGGCGTCGTCGCCCATGATCTCCTTAATGCGTTCCTTATCTTCTTTGGTCGATTTCTTGACGCTGGTGCCGACGATTTCGAGCCCGACCTCCTGCAGCGCCGCCACCACCGACCAGGACTTTACGCCTCCCGTGATCAGTAGCACGCGTTTCCCTTGCAGACGGCTTCGATAAGCGGCAAGGCGTTGCCATGCGCACGCTTCTTCGCGTGTGACCACCGCTTCGGTGCGCGCAATCAGCTCTTCGGGAGCGCCGCGACTCACCAACAGCTTAGAAATCTTGCGCAGCGATTCGCTCATATCGCTCACGCCGTAGAACGAGCCTTCGAAAAACGGGATGGCATAGCGCTCCTCCATCTTGCGCGCGATGTTGATCATCGCCTTGGAGCAGACCATCATCGCCGCCCGGGCGCGGTGAGAACTGGCCACTTCGTGATACCGGGCGTCGCCGGAAATGCAGGCCAGAATGCGGATGCCGAGCTCGTCCAGCAGTGGCTTGACCTGCCATAATTCGCCGGAAAGGTTGTACTCCCCGATGATATTGATGTCGTAAGGCGTGGTGTATTCGGGCTCTTCGGTGCCGATGACGTAATCCAGCATCGCTTCGCTGGCCAGTTTGTTGCCCAGATTCTTCGAACCGGCGAAGCCCGGCGAATTGACCGGAATCACGGGTTTGCCGAACTTCAGGGAAGCGGCTTTGCATACCGATTCGATATCGTCCCCGATCATGGCCGGGACACAAGTCTGGTAAACGAACACCGCCGGCGGGTTGTACTTCTCAATGATTTCCTTGATCGACCGATATAGATGTTTTTCGCCCCCGAATACCACGTCGTGTTCATTGATATCGGTGGTGAAGCCGGTACGATACAAGCGAGAGCCCGAAGACTTGGCCCCGCGGTTATCCCATGAATTGCCTTCGCAGGCGATGGGACCGTGCACCAGATGGGCCACGTCCGTGATGGGCTGAAGGGCGATCTTGGCGCCATCGAACGCGCAGCCCCCGGCGGCTGCTCCCGGCTGTAACTGCTTGGTACAGCCCTTCTTGCGTTCCTTCTCCGGCTTGCCCTGGTTGGTGGCGCAGCCGGGTTCGTTGAAGACCTCCTGAACCTTGTTCGAAAGGTTACTCATGGCGGCCTCAGCGGATGATATCGAAACTAAAGTCGGTCTTCGACGGAACATTGGTGTTGCGGTCGATTTCGTCGAAGATCTTGTCGAGTATCCAGACCAGCACATTCAGGCCGCCCTGGTAGCCCCAAATCGGGTAACGGTGATGGTGATGGCGATCGAAAATCGGGAAGCCGATGCGGATCAGCGGAGTGCCGGTATCGCGTTCCAGATATTTGCCGTAGGTGTTGCCGATGAGGAAGTCCACCGGCTCGGTGAACAGCAGCGAGCGCATGTGCCACAGATCCTTACCGGGGTATGCGTGGCAGTTCTTGCCGAACGGCGAGCTTGCCAGCAGCGTTTTGGCGCGCTCGTCCCAGAGCTTGCCACCGTTGGTGGAGAGGATGTGGACCGGCTCGGCGCCCAGTTCCATCAGGAAGCCGGCCAGTCCCAGGGTAAGATCAGGATCGCCATAAAGGGCGAACTTCTTGCCGTGGATGTGGGCGCTGGAATCGCCGATGGCGTCCACCAGGCGACCGCGCTCTTTGGTGATTGAGTCGGGAATCGGCTTGCCGGTGATTCGCGAAATCTCCATCAGGAGCTTGTCGGTTGCGGCGACGCCGATGGGGTGATTGAAGGCTGCCACCTGCTGCCCTTTGCCGGAAATATAATTCAGCGTTTTCTCGGTGCAAAATTCCTGCATGGAGATGGTGGCCTTGGCATGAACCGCGTTGGCTGCTTCTTCCAAAGTGGTGCCGCCATCGTACATGCGGAACTCGCCGTCGGTGGGCGTGTCCCAGGTGTCGCTGTTGTCCGCGAGAATGGTATGCTCCACGCCCATCAGCGTGAGCAGGCGCTTCACCTCGCGGAGGTTGCCGACGGTATATCCGTCGAAGCCGCCGATGAAGTTGATCTTTTCGTTGGGAACGCGCTCCAGTTTGGGCGCGGTGCCGGCTTTGCCATCCCAGAAATGCTCCACGATCCCCTTCATCACATTGTCGTAACCGGTGACGTGGCTGCCCACGAATGCCGGGGTGTGGGCGAATGGCACGTCGAAATCCTGCGGCACCGAACCCTTGTCTTTGGAATTCTTGATGAAGGCGTTGAGGTCGTCGCCAATCACTTCGGCCATGCAGGTGGTGGAGACCGAGATCATTTTCGGCTTGTAAAGATTGTAGGCATTGGCCAGCCCGTCGGTCATGTTATTCTGCCCGCCGAAGACCGCGGCGTCTTCGGTCATCGACGAGGACACGCACGATGTGGGCTCCTTAAAATGCCGGGAGAAGTGACTGCGGTAGTAAGCTACGCAGCCCTGCGACCCGTGTACGAACGGCAGCGTGCGTTCAAAGCCGGCAGCCGCGAATACCGCACCTAGCGGCTGGCATGCCTTCGCCGGATTGATCGTGAGCGCCTCGCGGCCGAAGTTCTTCTCGCGGTATTCCGGGGTCTTGGTCCACTCCCGGATTCGCTCCACCTCGGTGGCCGCGACCGGGTCCTCAAACTGCTCCCTCTTGTTCGCGAGCATCTCTTTGTATTCCGGACTGCGGAATAGTTCGAAATGGTCGAGTACGTGTTCGGCATTCTGGCTCATCGTGGATGTCCTTTTCGGAGATTGGACGCTCTTCGCGTCTTCCCACTTACTGCTTCCAAGGCGCCTTAGCCAAATGCCAGACAGGGGCATTGATTGCCATATCCATATCGCGTGCAAAGATCGCAAAGCCGTCGTACCCGTGGTAGGGGCCGGAGTAGTCCCAGGAATGCATCTGCCGGAACGGCACACCCATCTTCTGGAAAACGTACTTCTCTTTGATCCCCGAGCCTACAAGGTCGGGCTGGACCTTCTCCACGAACTTTTCGAACTCGAAACCGGTGACGTCGTCGTAGATCAGCGTGCCGTCCTTAATATAGTGCGTGGTGCGCTGGTAATCGTCGTTGTGTCCGAACTCGTAGCCGGTGCCGACTACTTCCATGCCGAGGTCTTCATACGCCCCGATGACGTGGCGCGGGCGCAATCCGCCGACGAAGAGCATCACTTTCTTGCCCTGTAGGCGCGGACGGTATTTGGCGATCACTCCATCGATCAGCGCCTGGTATTTGGCGATGACGCGTTCGGCGCCTTCCTTGATCTTGTCGTCGAAATTGCCGGCGATGCGGCGCAACGAGTCGGCGATCTTGCTCGGGCCGAAGAAATTGTACTCGCACCACGGAATGCCGTACTTCTCTTCCATGTGGCGCGAGATATAGTTCATCGAGCGATAGCAGTGCAGCACGTTGAGCTTGGCCCGGGGAGTCGCCTCCAGCTCGGCAATACTGCCATCGCCCGACCATTGCGCGATCACCCGCAGGCCCATCTCTTCGAGCAGGATTCGCGACGACCACGCGTCTCCGCCGATGTTGTAGTCGCCGATGATCGCGACGTCATACGGCGTGCTTTCAAACTTGACTGGCTTACCTGTAAGTTTGTCGAAGATCCAGTCCCGGATGGTGTCGTTGGCGATATGGTGCCCCAGAGACTGCGACACTCCGCGGAAGCCTTCGCAGCGAACCGGTACGATAGTCTTACCGCCATACTCTTTGGACTTGGCTTTGGAGACCGCTTCGATATCATCGCCAATCAGGCCGATGGGACACTCCGATTGCACCGTAATCCCTTTATTGAGGGGGAAAAGCTCCTGGATCTCGTCCATGATCTTGGAGAGTTTCTTATCCCCGCCGAAGACGATGTCCTTCTCCTGGAAGTCGGAGGTGAACTGCATGGTGACGAAAGAGTCGATTCCGGTGGTCCCGACGTAGTAGTTGCGCCGCGCCCCCCAGGAATATTGTCCGCAGCCTACGGGCCCGTGGCTGATGTGGATCATATCCTTAATGGGTCCCCACACCACGCCCTTGGAGCCGGCGTAAGCGCAGCCGCGGATCGTCATCACACCCGGAACGGATTTGATGTTCGACTTGACTCCGCAATCCGGCTTGCCCTCTTCGAAGGTGCCCAGGTGCTTGGCGCGCTTCTTGGCGGTTTTTTCGGGATAGACTTCAAGGACGTCGGCGATGAGTTGCTTATTCCTCGCTTTGATTTCTTCCACGCTCGGTTCGGCTGTCAGGCTCATGGATATCCCCTCTTCACTGAATCAGATTTCTGGTACAGCGCATCTCTGGCAGGACCGCTCCCTCACGGTCGCGGCTCGGTAAGATGTGCCTACAGAGCCGCGCGCGTAAGCAAGCGGTTTAAGCCGCCACGACTTCCAATTCCTTAGCAGTCTTGCCGACCTGGCTCTCGTCGACCGGCTTAATGATCCCGTGCTCCATCAACATGTCCTCCAGTTCGTCCATGGTGATGGGAGTGGGGATGATGCCCTTACCGCCGTTGACGTGGATTTTCCTCGCCAGCGCGCGGTAGTGTTCGGCCTGCTTGGATTCCGGTGCATACTCGATGCAGGTCATGCGCCGCAGCTCGGCATGCTGTACCACGTTGTCGCGCGGCACGAAGTAAATGAGGTGCGTGCCCAGCTTCTTGGCCATCGCCTCGGCCAAATCCAGTTCCTTATCGGTCTGGCGCTCGTTGCAGATCAGGGCGCCGAGGCGTACGCCGCCGGAGTTCGCGTACTTCAGAATACCCTTGGAGATGTTATTGGCCGCATACATGGCCATCATCTCTCCTGACATGACGATGTAGATTTCCTGAGCTTTGTTCTCGCGAATGGGCATGGCGAAGCCGCCGCAGACCACGTCGCCCAGCACGTCATACGAGACATAGTCGATGTCTTCGTAGGCGCCATTCTCTTCCAGAAAATTGATCGAGGTGATCACGCCGCGGCCGGCGCAGCCGACGCCGGGCTCAGGACCGCCGGACTCGACGCATTTGATGTTCCGGTACCCGATCTTCATCACGTCTTCGAGTTCCAGGTCTTCCACGCTGCCCCGCTGCGCGGCCAAGCTGAGGATGGTATCTTGAGCCTTGGCGTGCAGGATCAGGCGTGTGGAATCGGCCTTGGGATCGCAGCCGACAATCAGAATTCTTTGCCCCATCTCGGCCAGTGCCGCCAGGGTGTTCTGGGAGGTAGTGGACTTGCCGATACCGCCCTTACCGTAAAACGCGATTTGCCGCAGTTTCATGTCTCTCCTTTATTCCTTGTTCCGTTTCGGTTTGACGACGGAATCGACTTCAGTGTCGGTCTCACAAAAGCAATCTCCATGCCATTCGAGCAATGTCAGCAAGCGGTTCGTTATCAACGGAATCGTCGAATTCACTGGATTGTCGGCCTTGTTTCAAAGGCGACATCGGGAGGCTCGTCTGTCGGCAACAAAACAACCCGGCATACAAAACAGCCCCGGAATTAGCCTGTTTCCGACGCGATGAGCGTTGGAAGCGCAGTTGCAAGTTCGCCGGATTATGCAAATCGGAGTGGAGACGTCGCGCGCCGTGGAGAATAAGCGGGTATTCGTGGTCGACAGCGACGAGATCGATCGCGCCGTACTGCAGTTCATGCTGCACGACGAGAATGAGACGCACGAACTGGCAACTCTCGCGGCCGCTTTCGACAAGGCGCGCGAATGGAAGCCCGATGTGGTTCTGCTAGGGCTGGGTATCGTTCAAGAGAACGGGACGGGTCTGTTTGGAGAGATTGCCAGCAGGGCGCCCGGCGCGAAGATCGTGGTGGTCACGGAAACGGCCAGCGATCCGTTGGCGCAAACCTGCCTTAAGTCCGGCGCCCACGCCCTGCTTGCCAAGCCATTCACGGTGGAGTCCGTTCGCGGCAAAGTGGATCTGATGCTGGGGCGTGGTGTAACGGATTTTATCCCGCTATCGAGTCTTTTTGGATCATGACCTCGGTGGACTTCACCACAATCTGAACCGAATCGCCCACTTGCAGATTCATTTCGTCGGCGCTGGTTCGCGTAATCACGCTCTCGATAATGTTGTCGCCCACACGGACGAACACATGAGCCATGATGTCGCCGAGTTTCAATCGCTCGATACGGCCAGTCAGTTTATTGCGCGCGGATAGTGCCATAAATGTGTCTCAATCATACCGGAAAAGGCATCGATCAACCAGCCATCCGCACCGCCGTGCCTGGCAGCATTCCCTCCAGAGCTTCCACGAACTCGGGTAGCGAAGCATCGATGCGCTCCACCTGAAATTGTTCCAGGAATCGGGCTTCGTTCCTGGTGGGCTCTTCCGGCAGCACCGCCCAATGCCGATCGGACGACCGCTTCATGATCTGGCGTGCGAACAGGCGCTCGAGTTGCGCGGCGAAGCGGCAGCCCAGGAACAGGAAATTCCGGCCGGTTCGTAGACGTTGGACCGCTTCCGGAATGGGCGTCTGAATGTCGATTTCGGTAAGCACCTCGACGAAGTCGGAATCCGACACCAGGAAGTTGGCGGCCGGCCATACCGACCCGAAAGGCTGATAGAGCAGAGTGCTCCAATCGCTGCTATCGGCGGCGGGAGAGCCGCCGGGGCCGAAGTAGTGTACCCAGGTCCCGAAATGTTCGGCCTGGCAGACGCCTTGCGCCATGCCCCAGCGGCCGCGAACGGCCAAGGCGCGCTGCGGCAGATCGTCATACCAGGCATGCACCACCAACGGTAGCGAAGGCAGCGCCGCCAGATAGCTGTGCAACGCGGTGGGCGCGGCCCCGTCGCGAAACGCTTCCAGCATGGCCTGGGTCACGGTCTTGCGGTGCTTGAAGTTTTCGATGAACTGCGCCGCGGCGGTGAGGTTCTTGCGAATCTTGAACGGCACGCTGGTTTTGGCAGTCAGCTTGGCGGCCAGCGCTTCGTGGGACGAGGGCAGGGCGCTGGCAGCGGCGCCGAGGCTGAGCACGCCCGGCCCCAGATAAGGAACTGCGCGGCCGTCCATCAAGGCCGCGTGGATAGCGTCAATTGTGCGTGTCTTCATGAAGCCAGCGCTCCCTTCAGCGCGTCCAGGTCGCCGCTTGCCACGCGGAATATTCCGCGTCCGCCGGCGAATGCCTGGTAAGTGTTCCCAACTGTGCGGGTCAGGTAGTTGAACCAGTCCTGCGGGCTGATGCCGGCAGGCTGCTCGCCGATTTCGACCACGGAACCGTCCGGCGAAAAACGCACGTGAATCATTTTTTCCATAGGTTGCAAACCTCTCTCACAGGCCCGGCCCAATGCCCAGCAGTTCCACGGTAATGTCTTCGTTCTTGAGCGTCACCTGGCAGGCGAGCCGGGATGCGGAACTCACCCCGGCTAAATTGTCCAGCCTGGCATCTTCCGCCCGGTGCATTCTGGACAGCCCCGTGCGGCCCTGGTGAACGTAAACATGGCACGAGCCGCACTCTCCGTAACCATCGCAGACATACCCAATGGCATGGCCCGAAGCCCTGATCGCTTCGAGCAGCGTCGATCCGGCGGCTACCTCAATGCTGACGTCCGCCGGCCTGATGGTAATAACGGGCATCGCATCACTAATAAATCGCCGACCCCGCGCCCACATTGACGGAGGCGTCCTTCATGGTGCCCACGATGAACGCCACCCGCTCTTCGGTGAGATGGCCGTGAAACGGCAGAGCGACTGCGCGATCGGCCAGCTTCTCCGTGATGAAGAAGTTCCCGCGCCGGTAACCCATGTCGACATACCGGCGCTGCGTATGCAACGGCCGGCAATAGGGCGCGGCGCCCACCCGCTCGGTCCGCAGATCTTCGACGATCGCGTCGCGGCTGGAGCGCGTGAAGCGCGTCCCCAGATGCACCAGATACAGGAACCAGTGCACCGCCGTCACATCGGGCGCGATGTAGGGATCTTTGATGCCTTCGAACGATTTCACGTGGTCGAAGTACCAGCGCTCCACTTGTTTCCGTCGCGCCAAAATCTCGTCAATGCGCCGCAGTTGCGCCAGTCCAAGCGCCGCGGTCACATCGCTGATGCCCGCGCGATACGGAGCTTCCATGCCGATCACCACGGAACCGCGCTCGTCCGGGCGGCGTCCGCGCAGGCGGCGTAACGTGGCCGCGATATCGGCATCGTCGGTCACCACCATGCCGCCTTCGCCGCAGCTGAGAGGTCCGGGCTGCGAGAAGTCGAATATGGCGCAATCACCGAAACTTCCGGTGATCGCGCCTTTATACGTCGAGCCAATGGCTTCGGTGGAATCTTCGATGAGAATCAGGCCGTTGCGCTCGGCGATCGGCTGCAATTCCGCCCACGGCGCCGGGTGCCCGTTGGTGTTGCCGGCCACGATAGCGCGCGTCTTTTCGGTAACCGCGGCGGCGGCCTTGGCGGGCAGCAGCGTGCCGGCCCAGTAATCGATGTCGGCGAACACCGGCCGGGCGCCGGCGAGAGCGATGGCGTGGGCGGTTTCGCGCCACGAATACGAAGAAGCGATGACCTCGCAGCCCGGCCCGATGGCATAAGCCTTGAGCGTCAGCAATAGGCCGATTCCGCCGCTCGCCAGGGCTACCGCATGTCCGCGGCCGGTGTATTCGGCAAAGGCCTCCTCGAACTCTTCCACTACCGGTCCGCCCGCCAGGTTCGGCGATTGCAGCACGTCCTTGACGGCTTCAATCTCTGCCTGCGAGATGTCCGGGTCGGAGAGCGGAATCGAGGAAAGGTTCATGCGCGCGCCTTATGCCGGGCCACCACGATGCCGGTGGCGCGGGCCGGGTCGGACGTGATGCGCCAGCAATGATCGTGGGCATCCACCAGAAACAGGCTCAGCCCCGGATACTCCCGGTACGGAGTTTCGGCGTCGATATCCGAAGCGTCGCAGCGGGTGAGCGAGAGACTCGGGAAGCGTCCGCGAAAGTCCGCCAGCCCGCTCGCATCCGCGCCTCCCGCGAGCATGCTATCGATCGCCGCAAAGTCGTGATCGCTCAGACCCATGGCTATTCGCCCAGCCTACGGGCCTCCACGGTAATGGGCAGAGAGGTGTCGGAACTCATCGCCGGCAACGCCAGATTCCAACCGTTGGCAAGCGTGACACGCCCACCCCACATCTGCGGATTCTCCATTGAGACTATGGGTTCCTCCAGGTCCTTCTTGGCGATATACGCCGACAGCTCGCCGTCCGAGTTCTTGCGGATCATCACTTTCATTGGGTCTCCGTTTCCTTTATTGCCAAAATAATTGTCCGGCGTCTGTCTTTAGCTCTTCCAGCAGGTCGCCGAGCTTTTCGTATGTCCGGTGCAGCAACCATCCCGCGGTTTCACGATCCATCCCGTACAATTGCCAAACGCCCGGTTCGCGATAGAGCAGCAGCGCGATGTTGACGACGCCGCCATTCGGATCCACGCGGCGCGAACAGCAGGGACTTTCGATGCGGAACCCTCCCTCCGCAGGCCGCACCGCCGCCTTCACAAAGCGGTAGCGCTTGCGTGCAGCCACTGCCAGCTGGATGCGCTTGCGATCGAATTCGTTGGGCTGCAAGAGGCCGCCCGCCGATGCCAGTACGTCCGAAACGACCATTGTTTTCCTACTGGGCTTTCTACTCCGCCGCGATCTCTTCTTCCAGACAGCCCACGATGCGATTCGCCGGAAACTCCACCAGGTAGACCGGAGTGTTCGAGTCCACGTGCGTGCCCACGTTGACGATCTCGCCCGCGTCTCCGGTATTCACCAGCAGCGCGTCGGCGGCGATCTCGGGATAGGAGCCGTCGTTGAACAGATCCTGACAGGCCCGCACTCGCTGGCCCCACTGGTATCTCGCCAATCGAGGTTCAGTCATGACTCTCCACCGGATCCAGTTCCTTGCGCTTCATGCCGACGCGGTACCCTGACGGGATGAACTCCACGCCGTAAATGTAGAACTGCTGCAGAAACGTGCCGATGCTGGTGACGTAGCCTTCCTCGCCCTTCTTGACCAGGATGTCGCCGATATCCTTCCCCGGGAACGTGCCGTCGTTGCGAATGGTGCGGCGCGAGCGCACCTTGTCTCCGTAGTCGAAATCCGGCGGCCCATTGAGTTCCACAACCTCGCTGTCGCGGCTGATATCGGGCATTTCAACTCCTCCCCGGCAAACACTTCAGCCGGCTCTTGGACGGTTTCACAAGCTGAGGACACGCGGCGAGGCGTTCGTTCACCATTTCCAACACCAGCGGATCCGAGTCTTCGCGCATGGCCGCGAGCTTGGCCGCGTCGATACGGGAAGCCACTTCGTACCGCACACGCCAGTCCGGGTCGGCCCGCAGTTTTACCAGCTGGCGCGGAGTGAGGCGCTGCGCCACCGCCAGCCTCACGGCGGCATCTTCGTCCACCGCCATCACCATGAGCCACTCTCTGTCAATTCGCTCGGCGACCACCTGCCGCACTTCCTGCTCCGGGTCTTCGATCATTAAGTACACCTGCGAAGTATCGATCCGCCGGGCCAAAACCAGCCGCACGTAATAATCGCTGTCCTCCATCATCGGTTTCAGGTCGGCGCCTTCCAGCCGCCCGGCCACGCGGATGCGCACTTCGCGGTGCGGGTCGTTACGCAGAGGCAGCAGGTAGCGCGTGGGCAGCCGGGCCGCCGCGCTCCAGCGAACGGCTTCGTCGGGATCCTTCAACAGATCCGGCAGATAAAAGATGTCGGCGTGCCTGGCCGCAATGGCGCGCACCTCGAAGTAGGGATGCGCCAGGTATTCATGCGCCAAGCCGGGGTTCGCACAGAAGAATCGGTCGATGCGCCGGGCGTAGCAATCGCGCACGCAGGCGCGCTTCAAATCGCAACGGCCCTCGGCTCGCAAGCTGCTGTGGACGCAGATCTCGCAGCGTACCTCGGCCCCCTGCCAGTCCACCGCTTCGTCGATATCGGTCATCTCAGTCGTCATCGGCCTTGCCCATGCGATCCAGGACTCCCAACAACACTTTCGCGCCCAACTTGTCGCCGCGGTCGAGTTCCTGTACCTTCATCGCCGCATCCCGTCCCTCGGCCACATTTCCCAATCGCATCTGCAGATAGGCGTAACCTTTCAACGTGAAGAGGTAGAAACGCGGCAGAACTGCGTCATACGTATCGAATTCCGCGTCCCTACGCCGCACTTTGCGCCAATCCGCATCTAACCCCAGGTCACCCGCCGCCCGTTCCAGGCAGGCTCGCGCGATCTCCAACGCTTCGGCCAACCGGCCCTTGTAAAAGTAGAACCGGTAGAAAGCAATCAGCACCGCCGCATGATCCGGAGCAATCGTCCGAGCCGCACGCAGGTGGCCTTCGGCGACTTCGTCATCGGCGTACGCCAGGCCCGCTTCGCGCAAATGACGCTCCGCATCGGCCGGGAGTCCCTGGCCCAACACTGCCTCGGGGATGGTCGCCGCATCCATGGTGGCTCCTCCTAGCGTGGGCGGAGCAAACTCTCGAGCGTCACCAGGGGAGCGCTCGACGAGCAACTACCACCCTTGGACTTCGGATCGTGGAAGACCAGTCCGCTTTGCATAGGCGTGTCGGCGAAATCGACCGTAACGCCTTCGAGCAACAGCCGGCTCTCCGCCGGCAGGAACAGTTTCATGCCGTTGCAATCCAGCACGGTATCGCCCGGGCGCGGCGCGGGCTCCACGTCGAATTCGGCGGCCAAACCGGAACAGCCGCCGGGGCTAACCGATAGCCGGAAGCCGCAACTTGGGCCGCCACCGAAACGAAGCATGCGTCTGATGAATTTCTCCGCCGCGGGAGTAAACGTTACGTTCATGTGCCTCCGTCTTTCCTCTATCGCTCGCGCTCAGGCCCGCGCCTGATATCGCGGGTATTGGGTATCGATGATGCAGGTTAGATCGATGGGACAAACCGCCACACACTGCGGCTCGTCGAAGTACCCGATACACTCGGTGCACTTCTTGGGATTGATCACGAAAACACCGTTCTTTTCGGAAATCGCCACGTTCGGGCATTCCGCCTCGCATGCGGAGCATGCGGTGCAATTGTCGGCCACGATAGTGTATGCCATATTTTTCTCCTGTTCCTGACGCTACGCCGCCACCAGCGCTCCCTGGCGGATCGCCGCATCGCCACGTTCCGCGTGTTGAATCTCCCCGGTTTTCACTTTCTCCATGTATTCCTTGAAGTAAGCGATGGCGGATTGTTCGATGAATTCCAGAGCGTACTTGTCCACCGGCTCGATGCCGGCTTTCTTCAACGTGTCCTTGGGGCAACCGCCGATCTTGGCCACGAAGACGGCCGTGCAATCGTTGATGGCACGGATGACCGTGTCGAGAGCGTCTTCCTCGCCGAAGCCGCCCTGGCAGTAAAGATCCACGCGCCGGTGACCGACGAACTTCGCGCCCGCCGTGCTCAGTTCGTAGACCTGGAACTCCTTGGCGTGGCCGAAATGCTCGTTGATGCGTCCGCTGCCTTTGGTTGCCACTGCCACCAGGATCTTGATGTCGCTGTGCTCGCCGGCCAAGGTTTCGAGTTCGGCTTGTTTGGCCGCGACTTTGGCCTGGCGTTCCTCCTCCACTTTCTCCTGGTAAGCTTTGCGCGTATCGAGGTCGTAGTTAACCTCCATGTCCATGATTTTCTCGGTGGTGAACTCGGCGCTGCGATCCTCGCCGAGCAAGCCCACGGCATCGGCGCGGCACTGGCGGCAATGGCGCATCATGTTCATCTCGCCTTCGCAACTGTCTTGCAGCACCTTCAGTTCCTGGGCGGAAGGGCCGCGCTGTCCCGTCAGGCCGAACACCGTCCCATGCTCCGGCGCGGAGATGAGCGGCATGATGTTGTGCAGGAAGGCTCCGCGCGACTTGACGGCGCGATTGACCTCCACCAGGTGCTTATCGTTGACGCCCGGGATCATGACGGAGTTCACCTTGCACAGGATGCCGCGCGCGGTGAGCATCTCCAGGCCTTGCAGTTGCCGCTCGCTGAGAATCCTGGCGCCTTCCACCCCGGTGTAGCGCTTGTTCCGGTAGTACACCCACGGGTAGATTTTGGCGCCGATCTCGGGATCGGTCATATTGATGGTGATGGTGACATGGTCCACGTTGAAGCGCTTGATGGTGTCCACGTGGTCGGGGAGCATCAGACCGTTGGTGGAAAGGCAGAGCTTGATATCGGGCGCGGTTTTCGCGATCAGCTCGAATGTCTTGAATGTCTTTTCGGGATTTGCCAGCGGATCCCCGGGACCGGCGATCCCCAGCACCGTCATCTGCGGAATGGTGGACGCCACGGCGAGCACTTTCTTCGCCGCCTGTTCCGGCGTCAGTTTCTCGCTGACCACGCCGGGGCGCGACTCATTGGCGCAGTCGTATTTGCGATTGCAGTAATTGCATTGAATGTTGCAGGCCGGCGCCACCGCCACGTGCATGCGTGCGTAGTGGTGATGCGCTTCTTCGCTGTAGCACGGGTGGTTCTTTACTTTCTCCCAGATCTCGGGCGAAAGGTCGCCCTGGCCGGCCGCCGAACCGCAACTGGCCTTGCCGCTGCCGCCTTCCGTGCCGCATCCCTTGTGCTCGGCCATTTTCTGCATGATTTCGTTCCCCGGTTGGAGTACAGTCAGCTTGATCTCCGATTGCTGTCCCAGCCCTTGCATGCGTTTGCCCTCGCTTTCCCAACCCAGACTTTGGGAGGACGTAATGCAACTGCCATACCAACGGGGAAGATTTTGAAAACACGGCAGCTAGCACGCGAAATACGCTGTCGGGATGCTGACAGGAACAGGGACATTGGAAGCGTGTGTTGGAAACCCGCCATTCCTTACAAGGCTAGTGGGGCATGCTTCAGCTTGCCCGCCTGGCGATAGCCAGGCCGGAACAAAGACTTCGCCTTTTGCCATCCCTTCGGGATGCGCGGAGTCGGAAGTCAGCTCTGCCACCGGGCGAGCTCCGCTCGCCTTGACAAGCTGAAGCATGTCCCACCAAAACAAAGAACGCCGAGATAAGTAGACGGGACAGGAGCCGCAGTTCAGAATCGCTTGATGTCGATCTGATGCTTGCGCAGGGCATACCCCATCTGCCGCGGGGTAAGTCCCAGTATGCGCGCCGCCTTGGCCTGGACCCAGCCGGCGGTTTCCATGGCCTGCACCAGCCGCTCGCGGTCGGCGGCCTGATCCGTACCCGGGATGGGAGTCTCTTCGGGACTCTCGGGGGACGGGCTGTGCGTCTCGGCGTGCGTTCCGTTCGTCTCCTCGGCCGGAACACGCGTTGTTCGCGGGCGTCCAGGTGGGACAACAGCTACTGGAAGGGGAATATACCCGTTCGCGCTGCCCTTGTTGATCATGGATTTGCCCATCACCGAGGACAGGCAACTCCCGTTGCTGCAGGCGAAATCGTCGGCGCCGATGCGCGAGCCCTGGGTGAATGCCGCCGTCCGGCGCACACAGCTCTCCAGTTCGCGAACGTTGCCGGGAAAGTCGCAGGATTGCAACACCTGTACCGCCGCCATGGACAGCGTAAGCGCGACCCCGTGTTCCTCATTGAATCGGTCCAGGAACAATTTTGCGAGCAAGGGAATGTCCTCGCGCCGTTGCCGCAACGGGGCCAGCACGATGGGCACGACACTGATGCGGTAATAGAGATCGGCCCGGAACTCGCCGGCTGCCACCGCCGCTTCCAGATTGCGATTGGTGGCGGCTACCAGGCGCACGTCCACCTTCAGCGTGCGCGTCCCTCCGATCCGTTCGAACTCCCCTTCCTGCAGCACGCGCAGCAGTTTTGCCTGGAAGGCGCCCGAAATGTCGCCGATTTCGTCCAGGAAAAGCGTGCCGCCATCGGCCAGTTCGAAACGGCCTTTTCGTTGGTTGATGGCCCCCGTAAAGGCGCCTTTTTCGTGCCCGAATAACTCCGATTCCAGGACAGTTTCCGGCAGCGCCGCACAGTTCAACTTGATGCAGGGCCCGTTCCGGCGCGGTGAAAGGTCATGGATCGCCTGCGCGAACAATTCCTTCCCCGTTCCGGATTCGCCGCGCAGGAGAACCGGCAAATGGGTACGGGCTACGATCCGGATCTTTTCGAGCGCAGAACGAACGGCTTCACTTTCGCCCACGATTGAGGAGGTGCCGCGATCGTGCTCCGAATTTGCGACCTGCTCGAGCTGCTTTTCCAGCCGGTGCCGCTCCGCCATCATGCGCTCGCGATCGCGCGCCACCATCGCCTGCAAACTGATGGTCTGCCCCACCAAATTGGCGATCATGGTGAGGAAGCGCGCCTCGTCATCCAGCGAAATCATCGCCGAGTTGCCCGAGTGTGGACACTCGATGGAGAGGGTGCCGATCACCCGGTCGTGGTCCTTGATGGGAACACCGACGAAAGCGCGATGCCGTTCGGAGCCCTCACGATCCGCCAACCAGTGCGTGAACAGAGGGTCGGCCGTGACGTCGCGCACCACAAAGGGCACCCGGCTCACGACAATCTGGCCGACCGCCCGTTCGGGCAGATGTTCGAAATATTGCTTCGCCGTGCTTTCGCTCCACCCGGCGCCTACAACCACCTCGGGCTCGCCCTCGGGAGTGAGCAAGGCAATAAGTCCATTCTCCATATCGAGAAAGCTGGAAAGCAGGGTAATTACATTGGAAAGAGTGACTTCGATGCGCGCCGGACGGGCCAGGATCTTGGAGATTTCGTAGATACCGATCAGCCTGGTTTCGGCCCGAGTCGAGCGCCGCGCGGCATCTGCGATTGGAGTCGTGTGGTCTTCCGGCGGCATGATCCTGGTCCCCTTTCCTGACGCGAACTGCGAACCGCCGTGTATGTGGGAACAGGACTTGAGACTGGGAAGTCGAGATTCGCGCGAACTCTACGTCGAGTTCAGGGCGAAGTGAACTGTTACGACGTTCGATGAAAGAAGCGTCACAATGACAGTAACATGGGTGCGCCTTCGGATCAAGGGCCAAAGGCCGGTACGGAAACAGTGGCACTTCGCGCTTTAAGGTTCTAATATACCTGTGTGGAAGCCCCACGCCGGAACGCGGAACAGACCGTTTACCTTCCGCCAATCGATGCGGAACACGTCCGCATCCATCGATTGGTTTCGGAATTGCGAACTGCAATTGCGGCAGGAGAGGAGTTAAGCAAGATCGAGCACTCGTTGCGCTGTCTGGCCAAGGAGGTTGGCGACCACTTCGCTCACGAGGAGCGTTTGATGCGTCTCGCGCGCTATCCGGCCTATGAATGGCACAAGCGCCAGCACGCTACCGCGCGCCGCAAACTGCGGGAACTGGCTGACGGACTGCTCGCGGGAGGTCCGGCGTCGACTTCCGGAGCACTCGAGTCCTTAGGCGGATGGTTTCGGGATCACATCGGCGTCACGGATTCCATGGCCAGCGCCTATCTCCGCAATCACCAGCGCGAGTGCGGCGGACGCGCGAAGGCGAACCGATGACGGAGCTGTCGATGCCCATGTTCGAGAGGATTGGGGGCGCCGCGGCCGTGGATCGCGCCGTGGAGTGCTTCTATGGCAGGATGGATGCGCTCGCCGAAGCCAAAACGATTCGAGCCATGCATGCGGCCGATCTGGAGCCGATGAAAGCGGTCCTGAAGCAGTATCTGGGAGAGTGGATGGGCGGGCCCAAGCTTTATTCCGCCGCCAAAGGCCATCCCCGCCTGCGCCAGCGCCACCTCCCTTTCGCCATCGGCGAGGCGGAGCGCGATGCCTGGTTGTTCTGCATGCGGGGAGCGCTGGATGAAGCGATCGAGGACGCCGGCGCTCGCGAGGAGATTTACGCGGCGCTCAAGAAATTAGCCGATTGGATGCGAAACACCTCGGGCAACCCACACGATGCAGGCGGGCGTCAGCCCTGAGAGGGACTTGCAAAGACTCGTTGAATGGGTTGAAAAACACTGCCCCTGCGCGGTCGCGGCTCGGCACGCGCTGCTGTTTCAATGCCAAATTAGTGAGCCGCGTGCGCAAGCAAAAGCGGTTTCGCGGAATTTTGGAAGTCCCACCCGAGACCGCGCGTCACTCCGGGGGACCATCGTTTACCGCGGCAGCCGTTTTCTTCTTCTTTTCGGGCTTCTGCGCCAAATACGCGCCGGAGTTCTTCATCGCTATCGCCGGCTGGCCCTCCACGTATTGCGAGATCATGAACAGAGTGCGATCGAGCGCCAGTTGCGCCGCCGGCTCATCGTGCGCCGCGTAGGAGTAGACGCTGACATCCGGCCGGCGGGTCCGGAACTGGCTCACGCGTTCGCTTTCCCCAAAATGCAGAAGGGTCGGAATCCTGCGTTTCTCGCGAAGCTCGTCCACGATTTCCTCGCCGAAGTAGCTAATCGCGCACGCCAGACCGTTGACCTGGTTGGCCGATAGAAACGACAAATAGCCGCCCCAACCATAGCCGACCACCGCGACCTTTCCGGCGCTTCCGGCAGCGTCGACGGCTGCCTGAATATCGGCCAGGGCGCCGTTCTCGCCGGTCTGCTTCACCATCTCCAGGCCCGCGGCGAGACCCGCTTCGCCATAAGCTAATTCGACCCCCTTCTCCACGCGATCGAAGAGCGCCGGCGCAATTGCCAAATATCCCTGCGCCGCGAAAGCGTCGGCAACACTCCTGATATGCCCGTTAACGCCGTAGGCCGCCTGCAACACTATGACACCGCCTTTCGGCGCATCCGCCGGGTCGGAACGATAACTCGAAAACGCGTGGCCATCGGCCGCAGTCAATTCGATCATGATGTCCCCCTTCTTTCCTGTCCGTAGTCTAGTCCGGTTGAATCATTACTTCAGGCATGGCATCGGGATCCGGCAAATCCAGCCCGTCTTCCTCTACCAGGCGGACGCCCGACACGCAAACGTCGCCCTCGTCGATCGCGAGATCGACCGGCGTCAAGCGCCGTCCCTGGCACGGGCCTATGAAGCAATGGCCGGTATCGAGATCGAACCGGGCGCGATGGCGGCCACAAGTCAGAAAGTTGCCGTCCTCATCGAAGAACTGCCCCGGTGTCGCGTCGAGCGGCGTGCCCTGATGCGGGCAGGCGTTTTCGAACGCGTAGAAATGTTTCCCCTTGCGCGTAATCAGAATCGGCCAGAACCCCGATACGCCAGTCTTTTCGACGCGCTGGAGCACGAAGCCGACAGCCTGACAATCGGCGATATCCGAAGTCCGGCAGACAGCGTATAGTTCACCCATATAGACTTCACACTGCAAAGCACGCGCACTGCCACAGCCTATCCACCTTTGATTGGTGCATCCGTCGATCCGTCTCGCTTGGGCGGGACCCGACGTGTTGGAAACACGACAGGGAGCAATTGTCGGCCTCCACCAAGCACTAACCTGCATACGCTTGAACAGTTTTTCAAATGGCCTCGAAGTTGCATCGATTGCGGCACACGCTGTTTGTGTTAAGGAGGGCGCGGTGATTCAACTGACCGAGAGTGCCGCAAGTGCGTTGCGCTCGGCGATCGTGGGAGCGGGGACGCCGGTAGAGGGTTTGCGCATCGCCGTTCAGGGCGGCGGCTGTTCCGGTCTCCAGTACATGATGGGTCTGGTTTCGCAAGTCGAACCAGGCGACCTCATGTTCGAAGATCGCGGGCTGAAGGTCTACATCGATCCGGCGAGTCTGCCCCTGCTCCGCGGCACTATCATCGATTTCGTCATCAGCATGCAAGGGTCCGGCTTCACTTTCGACAACCCACAGGCCAAGTCATCCTGCTCCTGCGGAAAATCTTTCGCTTAAGGAAAACCAGCCATGAGCGATTCCACCGGGACCATCGAACAAATTGCCAATCAGGAATACAAGTGGGGCTTCGTCACCGACATCGAGTCTGAGGCCATCCCACGCGGGTTGAACGAGGGCGTGGTACGGCTGATCTCCGCGAAAAAGAACGAACCCGAATGGCTGCTGGAGTGGCGCCTGAAAGCCTTCCGGCACTGGCAAACCATGAAGGAACCGGCGTGGGCCAATGTACGGTACCCTGCCATCGACTATCAGAACATCATTTATTACGCCGCACCTAAAAGCAGGAAAGACGCGCCCAAGAGCCTGGATGAAGTCGATCCGGAACTGCTCAATACCTATGAAAAGCTCGGCATCCCGCTCAAGGAGCGGGCACTGTTGGCCGGTGTCGCGGTGGACGCGGTGTTCGATTCGGTTTCCGTGGCGACAACGTTCAAAGAAAAGCTGAAGGCGATCGGGATCGTCTTCTGCCCGCTTTCAGAGGCGGTGAAGGAGCACCCCGAACTGGTTCGGCGGTACCTGGGGTCGGTGGTTCCGGCTTCGGATAACTTCTTCGCGGCGCTGAATTCCGCGGTCTTCAGCGAGGGATCGTTCTGCTACATCCCCAAGGGCGTGCGCTGCCCCATGGAGCTTTCGACGTACTTCCGCATCAACGCCAAGGACACGGGCCAGTTCGAGCGCACGCTGATCGTGGCCGACGAGGGCGCTTACGTCAGTTATCTGGAAGGCTGTACCGCGCCCATGCGCGACACCAACCAGTTGCACGCCGCCGTAGTGGAACTGGTGGCGCTCGACAACGCGCAGATCAAATACTCCACGGTGCAAAACTGGTATCCCGGCGACAAGCAAGGCAAAGGCGGCATCTATAACTTCGTCACCAAGCGCGGCGCTTGCCGCGGGGCCAATTCCAAAATTTCATGGACGCAGGTGGAGACCGGATCGGCGATCACCTGGAAGTACCCGAGCTGTTTGCTGATCGGTGAAAACTCGGTGGGCGAGTTCTATTCCGTGGCGCTGACCAACAACTATCAGCAGGCCGACACCGGCACCAAGATGATTCATATTGGCAAGAACACGCGCAGCACCATCGTCTCGAAGGGCATCTCCGCGGGCCACGGCCAGAACACTTATCGCGGCGGCGTCAAGATCCTGCAAGGCGCTACCGGAGCGCGCAATTACTCGCAGTGCGATTCGCTGCTGCTGGGCGACCAGTGCGGCGCGCACACCTTCCCGTATCTGGAAGTGAGGAACACTTCCTCCCAGGTGGAGCATGAGGCATCCACCTCCAAAATCGGTGAGGACCAGATCTTCTACTGCCGGCAGCGCGGCATCTCCACTGAAGACGCGGTTTCCATGATCGTGCACGGCTTCTGCAAGGAGGTCTTTCGCGAGCTGCCCATGGAATTTGCCGTGGAGGCGCAGAAGTTGCTGGGCGTCAGCCTCGAAGGGAGCGTTGGTTAAACCATATGGCACTACTCCGGATCAAGAATTTGCACGCCACCGTGGCAGGCCGCGAAATCCTGCAAGGCATCGACCTGACCGTCAACGCCGGCGAAGTTCACGCCATCATGGGCCCGAACGGTTCCGGTAAGAGCACCCTGGCGCAAGTGCTGGCCGGCCGCGAACTCTATCAGGTGACCGGCGGCGAGGTGCTCTTCGAAGGCCAGGACCTGCTGGCGCTCTCGCCCGAGGATCGCTCGCGCGCCGGCCTGTTCCTGGGGTTCCAATATCCGGTGGACATCCCCGGCGTCAGCAACATGTATTTCCTCAAAGCGGCGCTCAATACGGTGCGCAAATCGCGGGGGCTGTTCGAGTTGGATGCCATGGATTTCCTCGGCCTGGTGCGCGAAAAGATGAAGTTCATGGAGATAGACCAGTCGCTGTTGAATCGGCCCGTGAACACCGGCTTTTCAGGCGGCGAGAAAAAGCGCAACGAGATTTTCCAGATGGCGGTATTGGAGCCGAAGCTCGCCATTCTGGACGAAACCGACTCCGGGCTCGACATCGACGCTCTGCGCATCGTGGCTAATGGCGTCAATGCACTGCGCGGCCCGGACCGCTCGCTCATCGTGATCACGCACTACCAGCGCCTGCTCGACTACATCGTGCCGGACTTCGTGCACGTGCTCTCGCGCGGCAAGCTGGTGAAATCGGGCGGCAAGGAACTGGCTTTGGAACTGGAAGAGAGCGGCTACGCCGGATTGGGAATCGAAGACACTGAGCAGGCGGAGATGCGCCTATGATGGCGGCGATGGAACATACCGGCGTTTGGCTGGATCGTTTCACCGCCCAGCGCCCGGCAGCCCGGTGGATTGAGGAATTGCGGAAGTCCGCGTTCCAGCGCTTCACCAAACTGGGATTTCCCACCACGCGCGACGAAGCCTGGCGCTTCACCAATGTGGCGCGGATCGCGGGGGGCAGTTTCGTGCCGGCTGGGCCGGCTGCGTTGCCCGCTGTGGAAACACAGGCGCCGTATGCTTCCGGCATGCGATTAGTTTTCGTGAACGGCCGCCTGATGGAACGGACTGTTAGCCCCTGCCAAGGGCTGGAAGCCGGGTTACTTACCGACGACGCTCGTCCACATCTGGGCCCACACGGCGCGCGGAATGCCTTTGCCGAGCTGAACACCGCGTTCCTCGATCAGGCTGCCTTCATTCAGGTAGCTCGCGGCGCAGTGGTGAAAGCGCCAATCCACCTCGTGTATCTGACTGCTCCCGGCCCGCAACCAGTGGTCACGCATCCCCGCACCCTGCTGGTGGTGGGCGCCGGCGCCCAGTGCACGGTCGTCGAGAGCTACCTCGGCGCCGGCGCCTATTTCACTAACGCAGTGACGGAAATTGTCGCCGGCGAGGGCGCCGTGGTGGACCATTACAAGATCCAGAACGAAGCCCCGGCCGCATTTCATATCTCCACTTTGCAGGCCACGCTGGGCCGCAGCGCCAACTTCGCATCGTGTTCCATATCGCTGGGCGCCTCGCTGGCACGCCACGATATCGGCGCGACCCTCTCGGAAGGCGTCGACGCCACCCTCAATGGCCTGTATATTGTCAACGGGACGCAGCACGTGGACCATCACACCACCGTCGACCACGCCCAGCCGCATGCCACCGGCCGCGAGTTGTACAAGGGCATTCTGGACGGCAAAGCGAGCGCGGTATTCAATGGCAAAGTCCTGGTGCGGAAGGACGCGCAGAAGACCGACTCCCGGCAAACCAATCAGAACCTGCTGCTTTCCGATGATGCGCGGATCGACAGCAAACCGGAACTCGAAATATTTGCCGACGACGTGCGCTGCACCCACGGCGCCACCATCGGCCAGTTGGATGCCGAATCGATTTTCTATCTGCAATCGCGCGGCATTGGCAGGGAACAGGCACGCCGTCTGTTGACCCGCGCGTTTGCCCAGGACATCGTGGATCGCATCAGAATTCCGGCCGTGAAGGACTCCCTCGAAGCGGTTCTTCTGGAGAAATTCCGTGAGCACAGCCACTAGCGCAGTCTCCGAGCAGTTCGATGTCGAAAAGGTCCGGGCGGATTTTCCGGCGCTGCACCAGCGGGTCCACGGACAGCCATTGGTGTACCTGGACAGTGCTGCAACCGCGCAGAAGCCGCTGTCCGTGATCCGGGCCGTCCGCCGCTATTATGAATCCGATTGCGCCAATATTCACCGCGGCGTGCATGAACTGAGCCAGCGGGCCACTGCCGCATACGAAGCGGTGCGTGTGAAGGCGCAGCGTTTCTTGAATGCTCCCCGCGCGGAAGACGTCATTTTCGTGCGCGGCGCCACTGAAGGCATCAACCTGGTGGCCGGCACATGGGGCCGCAGGAACGTGAAAGAGGGCGACGAAGTGATTATCTCGGCCCTCGAACATCACTCCAATATCGTGCCCTGGCAGATGCTCTGCGAGGAAAAGGGCGCGCGCGTACTTTCGATTCCGATCGACGATCGCGGCGACTTGATCCTGGAAGAATATGAAAAGCTCCTCAGTCCGCGGACCCGTCTGATAGCCGTTTCCCACGTTTCGAATGCGCTCGGAACCATTAATCCCGTCGAGACTATCATCGCCATGGCGCATCGGGCCGGCGCTCTGGCGTTGGTGGATGGCGCCCAGGCTGCTCCCCACATAAAGATCGATGTGCAGGCGCTCGACGCGGATTTCTACACGTTTTCCGGCCACAAGGTCCTCGGCCCAACGGGTGTCGGCATCCTATACGGTAAGTCGAAGCTGCTCGAGGCCATGCCGCCTTACCACGGCGGCGGCGACATGATCCGCAAGGTTACGCTCGAAAAAACCACCTACGCCGACCCGCCCCACCGATTCGAAGCCGGCACCCCGAACATCGCCGGCGGGATCGGGCTGGGCGCGGCGCTGGACTATGTCGAAGCTATCGGCATCGACGAGATTGCCGCCCAGGAACACGATCTGCTGGTCTACGGAACCGAAGCGCTTCTGACGGTTCCCGGCCTTCGCATCGTCGGCACCGCGCGCCAGAAAGCAGCCGTGCTTTCCTTCGTGCTGGAGGGCATTCATCCGCACGATATCGGTACGCTGCTCGACCGGATGGGCATCGCCGTACGGACCGGACACCACTGCGCGCAGCCGGTAATGACCCGCTTCCGGATACCCGCCACGACGCGCGCGTCCCTGGCCTTTTACAACACCCGGGCCGAGCTCGATGCGTTGACGGCCGGCCTCAAACAAGTCACGGAGAGGTTTCGCAATGGTTGACGATCTCTATCAGGAAATCATTCTGGATCACAGCAAGCGTCCGCGAAACTGCCGGCACATGGCGGATGCCAACTGCGCCGCCGAGGGCCACAATCCGCTCTGCGGCGATCAGTTGACGCTGTACCTCAGGGTCGAAAACGACCGCGTGGCGGATGCCAGCTTTCTTGGCTCGGGCTGCGCCATCTCCACCGCGGCGGCCTCGCTGATGACGGAGAGTCTGAAGGGGGCCAGCCGCGAACAAGCCCTGGCCTTAATGGAGAAGCTGCACGAACTGCTCACCACCGACACGCCCGTGAGGAACGATCTGGGCAAGCTGGTGGTCTTCTGCGGCGTCCGCGAATACCCCGCTCGCGTCAAGTGCGCCACGTTGGCGTGGCACACCTTGAAGTCCGCCCTGAGCAATTCCGCGGAAGCAGTCACCACCGAGTGATGCGCCAACCTGCTTGGCCGGGTTGCTACATGTTGCAAACCCGACAGGCGAGAAACCCTGCTGCTTCAATCTCTTAGGGGATGGCCCTCGGGTTGCAAAAACGAAGCCAATGAACGGATCCGTCTACCTCGACAACAACGCCACCACGCGGGTCGATCCGCGGGTGGTCGCGGCGATGCTTCCGTTCTTCAGCGAGCAGTTCGGCAACGCGTCATCCTTGCATTCTTTTGGAAGCCCCGTAGCCGATGCCGTGAGAATCGCCCGGCGACAGGTGCAGGAACTGGTCGGTGCGGCGTTCGATCACGAGATCGTCTTCACTTCCGGGGGGACCGAATCGGATAATGCGGCCATCCTCTCCGCGCTCGAAACGCAAACCGGCCGCGACGAAGTGATCACCTCCATGGTGGAGCACCCGGCGGTGCTGGCGCTCTGTGAATTTCTCGAAAAGCGCCGCGGCGTGATGGTCCACCGCGTGCCTGTGGATCAGCGCGGCCGTCTCGACGTCGACGCCTATCGTCGAGCGCTGAGTCCAAGGACCGCGATCGCCTCCCTGATGTGGGCCAATAACGAAACGGGGACGCTCTTTCCAGTGGTGGAATTGGCCGCCCTGGCGCATGAAGCAGGCGCGCTCTTCCATACCGATGCCGTGCAGGCGGCCGGTAAGATCGCAATGAATTTGAAGGACACGGCGATCGACATGGCCTCGCTTTCCGCACACAAGCTCCACGGGCCCAAAGGGATCGGCGCGCTCTACGTGCGCAAGGGAGTGCGTCTCGCTCCTTTGGTGAGGGGTGGGCGGCAGGAACGCGGCCGCCGCGCCGGTACGGAGAATGCGCCGGCCATCGTAGGCTTTGGCAAAGCGGCCGAACTGGCATCGGCGTCACGCGAGGAATTCACGCGTGTTGGCGCGCTCCGTGACCGTCTGCAGGAGGGACTGCAGGCGGAGGTCGAGGGCGCCGTCGTCATCGGCGACGTGGACAATCGCCTTCCCAACACATTGAACATGGCATTCGAATACCTGGAATCGGAAGCCATTCTGCTGCTGCTGGACCGGAGCGGCATTGCGGCTTCCTCGGGGTCCGCGTGCGCCGCGGGCTCCATGGAACCGTCGCATGTGCTGCGGGCGATGAAGGTTCCCTACACCGCCGCTCACGGGGCGATTCGTTTTTCATTCTCTCGCGAAAACACGAGCGAGGACGTCGACCGCGTACTCGCGGCGATGCCGCCCATTGTCGAAAAGCTACGCACTCTTCCGCCGGCGGCGGCCGGCGATTTCGCCGCCGTCCCGGTGCTCAATTCCAACTACGTGTAACGAGGCCAAATTATGTTCGAAACGCACCCGCTCCCGATTGTCATTAACGATTCGACGCTCCGCGACGGCGAGCAGACACCCGGGGTCGTCTTCACTCCGGACGAAAAGGTGTCGATCGCCCTGGCGCTCGAAAATGCGGGCGTCGATGAAATTGAGGCGGGCATACCCGCGATGGGCGAGGCTGAAATCGAATCGATCGCCGCCGTCGGTCAGGCACTCCACAGCTCCGTCGCCATCGCTTGGGGCCGCATGACGAAATCGGACGTCGACGCCGCGGTCCGCACCGGGCTGACTCACGTCAACCTGTCGGTGCCTCTCTCCGACTGCCAGATTCGCGCCAAGTTCAACACCAGCCGCGGCGACGTACTGGAGCGCATCCGCAACGTGGTCCCCTACGCACTCGATCGCGGCCTGCAGGTGGCCGTGGGCGGTGAGGATTCCAGCCGCGCCGACCTGGATTTCGTCTGCTCCACAATTCTCGCCGCCGAAGAAGCCGGCGCGCATCGGTTTCGCTTTGCCGACACCTTGGGCGTGCTCGATCCTTTCGGCGTCTATGCCATCTTTCGCCGCATATGGGCCGAGACCGATATGGAACTGGAATTTCACGGACACGACGATCTCGGATTGGCAACCGCCAATACCCTGGCCGCCGTGCACGGAGGAGCCACGCACGCCAGCGTCTGCGTGCTGGGCCTGGGCGAACGCGCTGGCAATGCGGCGCTGGAGGAGGTGGTTGCGGCGTTGGCTCATTTATCGGATCTGAAGACCGGCGTCGATCTCTCGCGCTTGCCCGCTCTCGCCGATCTGGTGGCGGCCGCCGCCGGCCGGCCCATCCCGCCCGGCAAGCCGATTGTGGGAAGCGCGGTATTTACACACGAATCCGGAATCCACGTACACGGTCTTTTGAAGGACCCGGCGACTTATGAAGGTATCTCTCCGAGCTGCTTTGGCCGCCGGCGCCAATTCGTGCTCGGCAAACATTCCGGTACGGCGTCCATTGTCAACGCGCTGCATTCGCTGGGTCTGGCGGCGGACGAGCAGCGCACCCGGCTGGTTCTGGCCCAAGTCCGCGAACACGCGTCCAGAACGAAACAGTCCGTCGGCACGAACGAACTGCTGGAATTCTACGCCAAAGTCAGTGTGGCCGGCCAGTGCCAGGCGATGAGCCTTTCTATCTAGAAGGACAAAAATCGAATGACGATACTCAATCAGTTGCGAGGTCTGTCGGCGACGGAAGAGTTTTTCCAGCTACTCGACGTTCCCTATGACGCGGCGGTTCTCAATGTGGCTCGTCTGCACATCCTGAAAAGGATGGGCGAGTACCTGCGGCGGGATGCTTTGGCGGAGACGGATGACGACACGGCACGCGCCCTGTGCCGGGCGCATCTCCAACGCGCCTATACGGACTTTGTGAATTCGTCGCCGCTCAACGAACGCGTGTTTAAGGTGCTGAAGGATGCCGTCAGGCCGCCTTCAGGTCCCCTGGTGCAGCTCAAAACATCCCGCGATTCCGAGGAGGTAGCCCAGTGACAGAGACAGGCACAATCGACGAGTCGAAGGTTCGAGTAAAACGGCTGAACTCCGAGGCTGGCCGGTTAAAGCTGGATCTTCATGACCTGGCGGAAGACTTACCGAAGGACTGGGAGACAATCATGGAGGTAGCTCAGCGGGTCCACGAGAAATATGTGGATTTAGCAGCCGCTCGCCGGCATTTGGCCGAATTGGAGATGCACCCCAAGTAGATAATATGCGAATAAGTTTACGAAATTCTGCGCTGAGTCTGGTTGCGATCCTAGCGGGATTGTCGGGCCGCCCCGCGAGCGGGCAAACTGCTCACCAGCAGCACCATCCGCCACAATCCGCCGAGGAATATGCCAGCGTGCTCGAAGACCCGGGACGGGACGAGTGGCAGAAGCCTCATGAAGTAATGATGGCGCTGAAGTTGAAGCCGACCGATGTGGTCGCAGATATTGGCGCCGGCACAGGCTACTTCGCGCGGCGGTTCGCCATGCATGCGGCCAAGGTTTACGCCGTCGATATCGACGCCGGATTGCTCGCTATTGCCGCCAAAAGTGCGCCGGTCAACCTGGTTACCATCGTTTCCAAAGCCGACAATCCCTTGCTGGCGCCAGCGTCCGTGGACGTGATCTTCTTCTGCGACGTGCTGCATCATCTCGAGAACCGGCCGGACTACTACCGGGTCATGAGCGCGGCGCTCAAACGCGATGGCCGTGTGGTCGTAGTGGATTTTCGCAAGCCGCCGCTTCCTATCGGGCCGCCTCCCGAAATGAAACTGGACGAGGAGACCGTCATTGCCGAGTTCAAGCAGGCAGGCTTCGTCCTGTCGCGGAGAGAAGCCTTTCTTCCTTATCAGTACTTTCTCGAATTCGGTCGGCCCTCGGCTAAAGACCGATGAAAACTGGCAGCGCCCCGTGCAGAGGTTAGCGGCCCTCAAATCACTTCGGCAAGACCAATAGAATTCTGTTGGTAATCAACGCCGTCTTGATGAATTCTCCAACGAAATTCTCCGGTTTTAGTTATGAAGAGGGTTCCTCTCGTCAGAGGAGGGACCGGACTGGTGACGCTCGACTCGCCTGCGAATCGAGCAGGAGATCAGCCCACCCAATCGTCCACCCAACTCCGCTCGCGGTTTACCTTCTGTCCCTTTTGGCGGGATCAAGTTATTGATAACTCTGGCTCGGGGCGAATTGAGCGCCTCAGGTCCGAGTCCCAGTAACAGGAAGTCCAGCCGCCGATTACCCACCCACTCTTGCTCTCATGGTACTCAGGTTTTCTGCTTGTCGGTCGGTAAGTGATTGATTTTAATGGTGGGCGCGACAGGACTCGAACCTGTGACCTCCTGCGTGTGAAGCAGGCGCTCTAACCAACTGAGCTACGCGCCCATGGAATCAATAACTTGCAGAGAAGAAGCTGAATTCAGAGGTACTGCCTCAAATTCTATCACGGAACGCCGGTACCTCAAAAACGTCACGCCCAAGACCATCCTCTGGTACGAACAGGCTTTCAAATCCTTCACCGGTAGCATCGACTCCAGAGATGAGTTCGCTACTCTGAATTGGCCCACTTCGATGCTCTGATTTGGCCCCCCTGTAAACCAAGAACCGAGTATCCTGTTTCGGGCTTTCGAGCCCGGAAGGCAGGAACGGTTTGTAGAACAGGAGAGTCAAAGTGGAGGTATACGAGCAGATCCGGCGCGAATATGAACACGGCGCCGGAACGATAAAAGGGGTGGCCAAGAAGTTGGGGGTGCACCGGCGTATGGTGCGGGAGGCCCTGGCGAACGCGGTGCCGCCGGAACGGAAGATCCCGGAACGGGAGCGTCCGAAACTGGCCGCGGCGATGCCTTTGATCGACGCGATTTTGGAAGCCGACCGCAAGGCCCACAGAAAGCAAAGGCACACGGCGCACCGCATATGGATACGGCTGCAGCGTGAGATGCCGGAGGCCGTGGTCGCAGAATCGACGGTTCGTCAGTATGTGCGCGCCAGAAAGTCGGCCATGGGTCTGCTGGGTCAAGAAACCTTCGTGGCGCAGTCCTACCAGTGGGGCGGTGAGGCACAAGTGGACTGGTACGAAGGCTGGGCTGAGTTCGACGGGGAGGAGCGCAAGACGTACCTGTTCTGTTTGCGCAGCATGGCCAGCGGCGGCGCCTACCATCGAGCTTACCCGCATGCCACCCAGCAAGCATTCCTGGAAGCGCATGAGTTGGCGTTCGCCTATTTCGGCGGTGTCTTCCAGATCTTGCGTTACGACAACCTGAAGAGTGCGGTAAAGAAAATCCTGCGGGGGCATCAACGCCAAGAGACGGCGCGGTTCATCGGTTTCCGCTCCCACTGGGGATTCCAAGCGGAGTTCTGCAACCCGGGGGAGGGACACGAAAAGGGCGGGGTAGAAGGGGAAGGAGGACAGTTCCGGCGAAACTACCTGGTACCGGTTCCCGTGTGCGGAATCTGGAAGAGCTAAACCTGCTGCTGGCGGCGGGGTCGCGGGAGGAGCAAAACCGTGTGATTGCGGGACGGGTGCAATCGATCGGCGCGGGGATGATCGCCGAAAGGGAACACCTTCTGCCGATGGCCGAAGAAGGCTTCGACCTGGCCTCCTTGCATTTTCCGGAGGTGAACGCCAGCGGGTGTGCGAAGGCGCTGACGAACTTCTACTCGGCGCCGTTGCCGGTGGGAACTGCGGTCCAGGTGAAGGTCTACTCGGCCTATGTGGAGATCTGGCACCAGGGAAGTGGTTTCTCTCGAATCAAGCCTTGAGATTCTGAATGATGGTCTTCAACAGCTCATGCTCCTTGGCATTGGCAGCCGCCGTCGCATCGATGCACAGCTTTGCCTGCTTCTGGCAGGCCTCGGCCATTTTCATGAGCTTCTGCTTCTCCTGAGGAGTCTTCGCGGCTTTAAACTCCTTCTCTATTCTCTTGGCATCGTCGAGGCACTTGTTCCAGGCTTTAACGGTCTCGTCCAAATGTGAACTCATGCTGTTTTTTCCTTTAAGCGGCTTGCGTCATTCTACATCATGCCCAAGTGCTGTCGCCTGCTTTGAAGAGCTTGAAGATTTCGCCTAAAGACCGGGGCCGATACATGAGAAGTAGAGTCGTTTTCGCGAGGGCAGTCCGATAAAATTGGGGCTCTCAAGGTGCTCCAATTTTAGAGGCTGTCCGAGCTAATATTTTTCTTGGCTGTCTTATGTAAGCCTTTTACAATCAGTATGAAAGGAGCTTGGTTACCTTTCCTGCGTGTGAAGCAGGCGCTCTAACCAACTGAGCTACGCGCCCTGAAGTGGCAGGCCAAAATCCAGTCTACCTGAATTCCCCATGTGTCGCTACTCCAGCCCCCCATAGCCCACCAGCTCGATCCCATACCGCTCCAGCGCAGTCCGCGTTTCCGGCGCCGTCAACGCCTCCAGCTCCCGCTCGCGGCTCTCTTTTAATCGCGTCCGCGCCGCGCGCAGAGTCTCGCCGCAGTAACCCGGATGGCACATCAATTCCGTGCTGCCTTCCGGAAGACAACCCAGCAATTCCACGAGCTCCGCCGTGCGGAACCGGCCGGTGATCTGGAAGCCGGCGAAATGGTCGGTCGTCCGGCACCCGTGCCGCTCCAGCACGCGATGAAATCGTCGCCGCAGTAATCCCATCGCGGCGCTCGTCATCTGCTTCAACCGCGGCACCGTACCGCGCAGAGCATTCGTCGGGAAATCGAACGGCCGCCGCACCCAGCGGATCGCGAATTCCTCACTGAGGCGCGCCACCGCATCCAGCACCGGAGGCGCCAGGTGGGTGTGCTTATGCGTATCCAGGTGGGTCGGGCGAATGCCGGCGTCCAGAATGCGCCCCACCTGTGCCGCCAACTCGTCGTAAGGCCGGATGCCGCCGCGCGCCAGCGCCGCCAGCAGTTGCGCCACCGTGAGCGGAAACGGTTTGCCCGAGACCAGCGACCGGTCGCCCACCAGCACCAAGTGACATCCCACGTCGAGCGACAGGTTCTCACGCGCCAGCCGGACCGCGTCGTCGAAAGCCGCGCCGTTGGCCATCAACGTGGTCGCCGTCAGGATACCGCGGCGATGTGCGTCTACGATGCCGCGGTTCACGTCGGGCGTGAAACCGAAATCGTCGGCATTGACTACCAGCTGTTTCCGGCCGCTCAAAATATTTTCAGGGTGATGGTGAGGAACTTCTTGGGATTGGCGCGGATGTCCTTCACCAGCGATTGCGCTTCGGCCGTCGTGCTGTTCAACGTGTCGTAGAGCTGCGGATTGACTAGAAGCTGTCCCACCGTGCCCTGCCCGGCGGAAATCTTGGCGAGCGTGCCATCGAGCTGATTCACCAGCGCCACTGCTTGCTTATAGAGCTCGTCATCCTTAACCAACTTACCCGCGCTGCCCTTGCCGGCGTTGACGCTGGCCACCAGCTGGTTCAACTGATCGATGGTCTGTTTCGCCTCGTCGAACAGTGCCGGGTCCTTCAGTAACTTTCCCGCCGTGCCCTTCCCCGACTGCACGTCCGCCAGGATCGCGTCCACGCGCTGCAACGGCGCGCGCGCTTCCTGATACAACTTGTCGTCGTAGATCAGCTTACTGAGCGTGCCGTTGCCCGTGCGAATATCCGTGAGCAGCTTCTGACCCTCGGCCGTAATGGCGTTGATGGTGTTGTACAGTCCCTCGTCTTTGAGCAGCTTGCCCAGGTTGCCCTGGCCTGCTTCCACTCCGGCCAGCAGATTGTCCACTCGATTCACACTGGTCTGGAACGTGGTCAGCAGCGTGGCCATCTGTTTGAGCAGTTCGGGAATGTCCTGCGACTCCAGCGGCTTCAACTCGGCGCCTTCCTTGACATGCTCCGGGCTCTGTCCCTTGGTGATGTTCAGGAATTTATCGCCCAACAGATTGGCGGCGCCGATCCCGACCACCGAGTCCACCGGAATCTGCGGCAGATATTCCGGCTGCACCATCATGACGAACCCCACGGCTCGTTTGGGATCGCGCGAGCCGGTCAGTTCCAACCGGTCGAGGTACCCGATGGCGATGCCGTTGAGCCGCACCGCCGTGCCATCGCCCAATCCCGACGCGTCGTCCATGTACGTCCGCAATTCAAGGTTGTGCTTGAAGATTCCACCCTTCGCGCTCGTCAGGAGAAACACCATCACGAAGAGGATCGCGAACGCCAAGATAGCAATCACCCCCACGCGCAACTGCGACCAGCGTACCTTCGTGCTATCCGGCATCGTCTATTCCCGCGGTTTCACAAATTTCGATATGTACACATCCTGCGAAGCTTCCAGGAGATCCTGATCTCCCTCGAAAATCAGCCGCCCTTCCTTGAGCACCATGAAAGTAGTTCGCGCGGTATGGCCATCCGCGCGGCTGGCGGGCTCCAAGTTCCCCTGTTTCGAATTGTAGCGGAAATTGGCGATCAGGTTCCCGTCCTGATAGCGGTGCGTCACCATCAGGGTCGTGGTTTTGCTGGTGTCGCGCTCCTTGATCAGCAGCGCGATGATGGTGTGCGCCGTAATCGGATCGAGCCCCGCGGTAGGCGAATCGTAGAGCATCAGCGGCGGCTCTGTCACTACCGCGCGAGCGATGGCCGCCCGCCGCCGCATGCCGCCCGAAAGCTCGCTGGGAAATTTCGCCAGCGTGCGTCCCAACTCCACGAACTCCAGCGCCTGCTTGACGCGGGCATGCACCTCGCCGGCCGGACATTGAATGGCTTTCTGGTTGAGCAGCGGATACGCCACGTTGTCTTCGATACTCATGGAGTCGAAAAGGGCGCTCTCCTGGAAGAGCATGCCGATGCGGCTGCGGATACCGAATAGCTCGTGTTCCTGCATGCCGCTGATGTCGCGGCCGAACACGAATACCTTGCCGGAATCGGGCCGAACCAGCCCCAACGCCGTCTTTAACAGGACTGTCTTGCCGCTGCCGGCAGCGCCCAAAATGACGCGCGATTCCCCTTCGCGCGCTTCGAAGTTCAGATCGCGTAACGCTTCCACGCCTTCGAACGAGACGTTTACGTGCTCGAAACGGAGAATCGGTGGCTTGCTGTCCGCGGGCTCCATTTATGCGGCCTGGCTGACGAAAATCTTAGTGACCACCAGATCCAGGATAAAGACCAGGACCGTGGCCATTACCATCGCCTGCGTGGTGGCCCGGCCCACACCCTGCGTGCCGCCCGTGGTGCGCAGCCCGTAAAAGCAGCCGATGAGCGCGATCACAATGGCGAACAGAAACGGCTTCAGCAGGCCTTCGCATATGTCCATTCCGTCCAGTGACTGCCAGGCCGTGATCCAGTACTGCTTGGAGGGCAGCGCCAGAACAAAATGGCAAATCACCCAGCCGCCGAAGATGCCCACGAAGTCGCCGATCACCACCAGTAGGGGCAACATCACACTGGTCGCGATGAGACGCGGGGTGACCAGCTTCTGCAGCGGATCGGTGCCCAGCGCGCGCATGGCGTCGATCTGCTCGGTCACCTTCATGGATCCGAGTTCGCTGGCAATACCCGAAGCATTGCGTCCCGCCACCATCACCGCCGTGAGCACGGGGCCGAGTTCCCGCACCAGCGTAATCGAGACCAGTTGGCCGGTCTTGCCTACCTGTCCGTACGTCGCCAGCGCATGGTACATCTGCAGCGCCATTACCGCGCCGCTAAAGAATCCCACAATTACGACGATCAGCAGACTGCCCACGCCGATCATGTCCATCTGGAAAAAGATATCGTCGGGGTAGTGCGGGCTGCGAAAAATGTTGCGGAACGCCCGGCCGGCCAACAAGCAGAATTCCTGAATCGAGAGGATGGGTTCTTTCAGCAGATCCAGCAAGTTAGGTCGGTCCCCGTCATCCGATGCTACCATAACTAAGAAGAACGCCAGCCATGAAGGGCCTCACCGATATCCCGGGCATTCGAGTGGGCCACGTTTCAGATTTTCAGGCGATCACCGGCTGTACCGCGATTCTCTGTCCGCAAGGCGCAGTGGGCGGGGTCGATATCCGCGGGTCCGCCAGCGGCACCCAGGAAACGCCCGTCCTCGATCCGGGGCACCTCACCAACGAAGTGCATGGCATTCTCCTCGCCGGCGGCAGTGCCTTCGGGCTGGAGGCGGCCGCCGGCGTGCGCCGCTATCTGGCGGGTCAAGGCTTCGGTTTCGAAACTGGCGCGGGCAAAGTGCCGCTGGTTCCCGCCGCTATCATTTTCGATCTTCCCCTCATCCGAAACGGTGTGCGTCCCACCGTAGCGATGGGCGAAGCGGCCGCCGCGGCAGCTACCGACGAGGCCGTAAAAGAAGGCTGCGTGGGAGCCGGCACCGGCGCCACCGTAGGCAAGATCCTGGGCTTGAAGCATGCCATGAAATCCGGTGTCGGCTCCTTTACGGTAACCCTCCCGGGCGGCGTTCTGGTCTCGACTTTAGCGGTAGTGAACGCGTTCGGAGATGTGCACGATCCGGCCACCGGGAAAATTCTCGCCGGCGCCCGCACTACCCCCGATGGCTCGGATTTCGTCGATACACCGGAGCAGATGAAGCGCGGTACGGCCGGAGGCTTCGCCGTGCACAATACGACTCTGGTGGTGGTGGCCACCAATGCCCGCCTGACGAAAGTGCAAGCCAAGAAACTGGCCGAGCAGGGCAGCCTCGGAATGGCGCGTACAATATTTCCAGTAAATACCATGTTCGACGGCGATCTGGTCTTCGCCCTCTCACTGGGCGACCGGAACGCGGACATCAACGTCCTCGGAGTGGCCGCGGCTGAGGCGGTGGCGCAATCCATTGTTCGCGCCGTCAAGTTCGCCAAGACCCTCGGTGGCGTTCCCGGCCTGGGCTGAAGCTTCAACTGGAGTGAAAACTGGAACTCAGTTTCGAAAACCTCGCCCTGTTGCTGCTCATCGCCTCGGTCGTGGCCATGCTCACGCGGCGCCTGCATTTGCCGTACAGTGCCGGCCTGGTAGCCGCCGGAATGGTGCTGGCGGTGCTCCCGTTCGGCCCCACCTTGCGTCTCACCAAGGAACTCCTCTTTAATGCTTTGCTTCCGCCGCTCATTTTCGAAGCGGCGTTCCACCTCGATTGGAAGCAGCTACGGCGCGATTTGCCGGTGGTTCTGGTGCTCGCCACATTGGGTGTCGCCTTGTCGGCCGCCGTCACCTCCGCCGGCATGCATTATCTGGCCCATTGGGATTGGCTCAGCTGTGCCGTGTTCGGAGTGCTCATCGCCGCCACCGATCCGGTATCGGTAATTGCTACCTTCCGGGAGGCCGGGGCCCGCGGACGCCTGCTCCTGCTAGTGGAAACCGAAGCGCTGTTCAACGACGGCACCGCCGCCGTGGCTTTTGCCGTGGTCATCACTTTCGCCGGCGGCCACCAGCCGACCGCACTCGCGGCTGCAAGCTTGCTGGCCGCCACTGTCGTCGGCGGAATGGCGTGCGGAGCGGTGGTAGGTTCTCTGGCGCTGCTGCTCGCCGGCCGCACGGAAGATCACCTGGTGGAAATCACTTTCACGACCATTGCCGCCTGGGGTTCGTTCCTGCTGGCCGAGCATCTCCATCTCTCCGGCGTCCTCGCCACCCTCACCGCCGGCCTGCTGATGGCGAATTACCGCTCGCTCGGCGAGATCTCGCCGCGCGGGAGAGAGGCCGTGGAGGCGTTTTGGGAATACGCCGCCTTCATTGCCAATTCGCTGGTCTTTCTGTTGATCGGGGTGCGTGGCGCGCACGTAAATATTCTGGCCGTACCCGTGGTGTCGGCGATTCTGTTGGTCACGCTCGGCCGCGCGGCCGCCATCTATCCGTGTTGTCTGCTCTTCGCGCGCAGCGGCCTGCGAGTCAAGCTCCGCCATCAGCATGTGCTCTTTTGGGGAGGATTGCGCGGCGCGCTGGCGCTCGCCTTAGCCTTGGGACTTCCGCCTGAAATTCCCCTGCGCGATCACATTGTCACCATCAGCTTCGCGGTAGTGGCCTTCTCGGTCTTCGTGCAGGGCACCACCATGGCGCCGCTCCTGCGCCGCCTCGGCGAGATCCCGGGGGCTTCCCTGTAGGACGTAATACCCCACGATGGCTGTCGGCTGAAGAAACCCAGTTTTTTTGTCCCGAAAAGCGCCCAAAGTCCGCTATACAATTTGACGGGCATATTAGACGACACTTCAAAACGCTTAACACTTAAGGAGACAGCGGATGTCAAATGTAGGATCTCTTCCAAATCCGGGGGCGCCGTGCGTTCCGGCCGGTGTTACGAACCCCAGTCATGAGTTCGACGTGTTTCATTGCGGCTTCGGGGTATCGACGCAAAACGCAGTTGCAACCGGGTCTGTCCCGCATCCGGAGAACCTCGACGAAGCAAGATACGTCGACAAGTCAGGGACTTACAGCAAGGGCCTCAAGCAGCCGGTCCTGGTCTCGTCGACCTGCCAACATTTAACCAGTTCCGTTCAGCGTATTCAGCGGCCGGGAATGGCGATCTACAGTCGCTCGGCGCGTTGATTGGCACGCCGGGAAGCCTCTTTAGCAAGCTCAATGGTCCGCAAGGGGCTTTCGCCCTTTCGCTGGCCGGCGCGGATTCGCGCACCTTCGTCTCACCGCCTGCGTTCCCGGTCCGCTCCAAGGAATATGCCGTCGAACTCGTCGAATTGTACTGGGCGTCTCTGCTCCGCGACGTGCCATTTTCCGCGTATGAGGGCAATGCCACGGCGTACAAGGGGCCGCGCGACGCGGCGGGAAAGGTTACCGCCAAGAACCTTTTCCGCGGGGGGCTAACACAAGGCGCTGCCCAATACTTTGTCGGGGAATTAGCGGGGCCGTACGTCTCGCAGTTCTGCATTCAACCGACGGCTCTGGGGGCGCAAAAAATCAGTCAGATGACTACCACCTATGCCGCCAGCATCGATTTCATGACTGATTTTACCGAATGGCAGAACATCCAAAACGGAGCCATGCCTAAGGACTCGATCACCACCGACAACGTCGCCCGGTTCATGCGGGATGGACGCGCGCTGGGGGCCTATACGCACGTAGACCAACTCTATCAGGCCTATCTGGTGGCTTTTCTCTCGATCAGCACCCTGGGCGTTGGGCCGAACCCCACCTCGCCGTACACCGCCTACGTCAACGAAAAGGCGTTTGGAACGTTGGGTGGCCCGGACGTCGCTGCCACTCTTGCCGCCGTGGCTCGGGAGGCGCTCAACGCGGTTTGGTATCAGAAGTGGCTTGTGCATCTCCGGCACCGTCCGGAAGCCGGTGGTGGAATCGTGCATATCCTGAAGACGGCGGGCGCCGGTTCGATCCTGAGAACGGGTCCAACTGCGTTCGACACTCTAGACGGCGCCATACTGAATTCCGAAGCACTGAAGCTGAGTAACTTGCGATACGGCAGCTATCTCCTGTCCCAGGCGTTTCCCGAGGGATCGCCTACGCATCCGGCTTATCCGACCGGTCATGGAACGGTGGCGGGAGCGTGCGTCACGGTGCTGAAGTTCTTCTTGGATTGCGATCAACCCTTTGCCAGTCTCTCGATGCCCGCACTCGAACCGGCTGTTGACGGCCTGTCGCTTGTGCCGTATGTCGGCGTAGACAAGTCCGGCATGACCATAAATGGCGAACTCCACAAGCTGGCCCATAACATTTCGTTCGGGCACGGGATCCACGCCGGCATTCACTGGCGCAGCGACACCGATTGGTCCATCATTCTGGGCGAAATGGTGGCGCTCAAATACTTGCAAGATCAGGCCTACGGCTATAACGAGAAGATCAACATCAAGCTGCGAAAACTGGACGGCTCGATACAGACTATCGGCAATTGAGCCCCTCACTAAACCAGCGTCTCGGCAGATATTCGAGCTTACAAGTTCGGAAAAGAGGGATATGCAGGCCATTCATCGGTTGCTTTCGGTACCCCGCGAACTCCGCGATGATTCGTGGCTGTTTGAATCGGTTCAGGAGGCATTGGAGATCGAGTTCAGCACGATACCCCTCTACTTGTACGCATTGTGGTCGATCGACGATGCCTCGCTGCAAGCCCCGGCCGGCAACCGGATAAGGGGTGTCGTCGAGCAGGAAATGCTCCATATGGGCATTGTCGCCAACATCATCGCCGGTCTGGGCGGACGTCCGTTGTTCGTCAACACTCCAATGCGGCGGAATGTGATCCCCACCTTTCCCGGAATGCTCAAGGCGGGTGTCCAGTGCGGGCCTGGAAGCTCACCTTGAGCCTTTGAGCAAGCCGGTCCTCCTCAAGACATTCATGGTCATCGAGGAGCCAGACCGAATTCCCAGCGGCGCCGGGGGAACGGATTTCAAACCGACAGGTGCAAAAACCATCGGTAAGTTCTATGCGGAGATCTCACATCAGCTGGACGGCTTGGGCGACGGACACATTATTGATGTGAAGCGGCAAATCGACCTCACAGCTTACTTCGACATTGCTCCAGCGCCGTTCTCGAAGGTGTCGGAAGCGAAGCACGGAATCGAGATTATCGTGGACCAGGGAGAAGGCGCAGGCGGTACGCCGTTCGGCCTCGACGGCAAGCCCGCACACTTCTATCAGTTCGCATCTTTGGCCTACACGGGCCGGCTCACCGGTACGGGGTCAGGGCCCTTCTCCTATAGCCCGGATCCGTCGTTAAAATACAACCCCCGGCGCCAAGGCCTGCCAACGGACCCGCCCGCCACCCCCGGCTCGAAGGATTTTGACATCAGCTATTTGAGAATGCTTGACGATCTCCAGGCCGAATGGGACAAGGGGAGCGGCGGCGATCTCGGGACGGCGGTTTTCACCACAATGCTCCAACTGCAGCAGTCAGCCATTGGGATCATGAACCAGGGAACGGCCCCAGCTTCACATATATTCCCGCCGTGCCGGCAGCCCCTGCCTTGCGGGCCTTAGCCGCCGCCGCTCCTGTGCCCACCTATTCTCAGGTTCAGCAAGCGCTCGATCGGGCCATCGGGCGCCCATGGCACGTTCTGGCGAACGCTCACCCGCGACCAATTCGTGATCAAGAAGGTTTTTGGCAAGCAGCTCGTCGTTATCGGCGATCCTCAGAACTCGAATCTCGTTAAGGCGCTGCGCGGGCTCTCTCCCTTCGTAGTGACACTGGCACAGCCGGAGCCGCCTTTCGCCGTATGCCTGCGGGCTTTCCGCCTATGCGGGAGGACGATATCGCGCTCATCGAAAACTGGATCGGAAACGGCTGCCAGCCGGATCCACCACCGGCGCCAAGGCCGCTGGCGCTCAGCTTCACAACGGGTGCACACTTCACTCCAGAACAGCACAACGACTATTGGCGCGATTTCGGCGACTGGTCGATGTTCAACGCTGTTGCGGACGTCCAGGACGCCGCCGGCATTGCGTTCGATCTCTTCCCCTCCTGGGCGAACTTCGCCAAAGACAGCGCGAAGCAAGCCGTTTTCAACGACGCCATCCACATGCCCCATGTGCTCCCCGCGCTCCAATTGCTTTCCTCTAAGCAGAAGGCCACGGTCGAACGACATTATGGAAACCCGGCACCGGTGCTCGGCCTGCTGGACTCCTATCAACACTTCGGCGCCGGAACGCTCCCTGTTGACCCCAAGCGTCCGGCCGATCCGCGTCACCAGATGAACGGGGCCGCCATGTGGTTCGTTTGGTCTGCATTTGTCGAGGATGCCGTGCGCAGCGAGGTCGACGTGGACTTCTGGCGCTTCCTCCTCCGCGCGATCCTTCGCGGAATGCTCAGCGACGGCTTAGAACGGGGACGCTTCCCGGTCACTGGGTTTGCCAAAGGCCATCCTGAAGAAGTGTTTGCTTTTGTTCAGCAGATTGCGGGGGACGACCTAACTAATTCCTGAAATGCGACGGCGGTACGTCCAATCCGCCCTGTAAACTTCCGAGGACCTGAGGATTGCCGGCCGTTGGGCCGTGCTTGTGGCCTCGAAAGCGAGTTACAGGAACTGCGGCGGCAGCGGGGTGGTGAGGGTGATGGTTTATGGAGGCTTCCCCCTTCAGCTATCGAAGCTGCAACGGCAGCGGCCGCTCCAATCGCGTTTTCAGCCGCGTTTCGCGGCGCCGGATCGCCGGTGTATCTTCCATCGCGCGCGCCGTCCGCGTCATTTCGAGCGCCATGGCGTAATTGCGCTCCCGGTGCTCGTAGTGTTTGGCCAGCGCTTCCAGCGCCCGCACGCGATACGGATTACGAGTCCCCGCCAGTTCCGTGACGGCCTCCAGCGCGGCATCGTCCCGTCCCAATTTCTTTTCCATCGAGGCGATGTCCCACAGCGTGCGGAACAGCAGCGCATCCGGCAATCCCATCTGAATCGCGCGACGCAGCAATCGCACCGCTTCATCGTGCCGGCCGGCGCGATCGAGCCAACGCGCCAATCCCACAAAATCGGCGCCGTGGCGCAGCGCCGCCGTCTCCGGCGAGCGAAAGGCGAACGGCACAATCGCCGTCAGGCAGGCAAGCGACAGGATATCGATAGCGTTGTGATGGAAAATCGGCACCAGGTCGAAGGCTCGCTGCGTTCGCAGGTATCCGAAATAACAGTAAGGGATCATCTCGCCCGGCAGATCGCCCTGCCGTTCCACACCCAGGATCTGGTTCTCCAGGTCCACCAGCCGGCAGCTGTCCAGACGCAGTTTCCACAGCCGCCGCGCGCCGAAAAGCAGGTCGAGATGCTCCATGCGGTCGAAGGGATGGCGCGCGCGCGACATGCGGAAGCGCGTTTCCAACAGCGGCTGGTCGTAGGCCTTCCCGTTGTAGGTGACCAGCACGTCGAATTGCGCCAGATACTCGGCCAGGCGATGCAATTGCGAGGCTTCTTCGCCATAGTCGCGCATGAAAAACTGCCGCAGGCGAAATCCGGCGGGCTCGATCGACCCGACGCCGATGAGGAATGCATACGTCCCCGTGCCGCCGGCGAGGCCGGTCGTCTCCGTATCGAGAAAGGCCCACTTGGTAGGATGCGCGCGGCCGATGGCGCCATCGGACAACTCGGCGAGAAGATCTTCCGGCAATTCCACCAGGTTGGAGATGTCCATGCTCCCGTGGCGGCGGTGCCGCTCCCACAGCTTTTCCGTCTCAAAATGCTCCCCGTAGGGAGTCGAGACCACCGCGCCGCTAATGAGGTCCTGAATGAACCCGGCAGATCGCGGGCGCTCCGGTTTCGGCGCCGGCGGTGGGCCGGTGTCGGCATATTTGCGGTCGACGCGCGCGATGCGCCGCCTCAAAGCAGCGAGTTGTTCCTGGATATCCTCCATTCGCTTTTTCTTTGCCTAATATAGCGCAAAAGTGCGATGCACGATACACTACCGATACATGCCGAAGGTGCTGATCCAATTTGCAGATTCCACCTTAGCTGCAATTGACCGCATCGCCCCGGCGGCCAGACGCAAACGCGCGGAGTTCATTCGAGGCGCTGTCAAGGACGCGATCTTTCGATACGAGCGGGAACGAATGCGGGACGCCTACCGCGTACAGCCGGACTCCGCTCAAGGCGCCGATCCTTGGGCACTGCCGGAGGAATGGAAACCTTAAGGCCATCTAAGATCTAGTGGGCCGATCTTCCACAACCCGCGGATCGTCGGCCGGTCAGCCCCGGACATTATTTCTTCCCTTGGCGACCGCTCAGAAAGTTTTCCTCCAGAAAGACGCTCACTGAGCCAGTTTTGCGCCCGCCCTCTTTTGCGGATATCGACAACCAATGTGACCCGCGTGTGACCGCGCGGCCCTACTTCCCGCTCCAGCACGGCGCCCGCTTCCCCAGGAACGCCCCGATCCCTTCCTGCGCGTCCGCCGCCATGGCATTCAGCGACATTACTTCTTTGGCGTAGGCGTACGCCTTCTCGACATCCATCTCGATCTGCGTATAGAACGCCTGCTTCCCGATCGCCACCACCAGCGAACTGGCCTCCGCCACCTTCGCCGCCAGCTTACGAGTAGCGCCTGCGAGTGAGGCCGCAGGCACCACGTCATTGATCAATCCCCACTCCGCTGCCGTCCGGGCATCCACCGGTTCACCCGTGAGTAGCATCTGCAGCGCCCGCTTCCGGCCGATGGCACGCGTCAACGCCACCATCGGCGTGGTGCAGAACAGGCCGATTTTCACGCCCGGAGTGGCGAACCAGACCTCCTCCGCAGCAATCGCCAGGTCGCAGGCCGCCACCAGCTGGCAGCCCGCCGCGGTGGCCACGCCTTGTACTTCAGCGATAACGGGCTGCGGAATCGCCTGGATCTTCAGCATCAGTTCGCTGCATACGTCGAAGATCTTTCGATACTCATTGATATCCCGCCCGCCCATCTCCGCCAGGTCGTGGCCCGCGCAAAAGACCTTGCCGGCAGCCGCTAGAATCACGGCGCGCGTGTCGCGATCGCGGCCGATCTCGTCGAGCGCATCGATCAGCTCCTGCATCAGCGCAAGCGACAGGGCATTGCGCCGCTCCGGGCGATTCAGCGTGATCGCGGCAACCGAATCCTCGCGAGTAACAAGGATGTTTACGGACGTTTTCGGCATTTTGGCGGACTCCTGTGGCACGATTGTACAGCTTCCTCGAAACTCGTGACATCCCAGGAATCTTGTTTGCAAATGGCGCGAACTCTCTGGTACTATCAAGTTGCGATCTGATCGGAATTCTCCCCTTGAAGTCCCGCAAATCCATTCAACGGAGTAAACAAAAAATAACTGAATGAGCTTTACCGTTTTCCTTGGCAACCTTCCTACGTGGGTCACCGCCGATGACATCAAGCAATGGCTCGCCGCCGAAGATCTGGTGGCCGATGCCGTGAAAGTGATCCGAAACCACGAAACTCAGGAATCGAAGGGCTTCGCATTTGTCGAAGCACCGACCAACGATGAGATGCAGGCGATTATTCGCCGCTTCGATCGTGCACCTTTAGAAGATCGGCTGTTGCGCGCCAATCCAGCCCAGCCCCCTAAGGGCAAGGAAGTGCCGCGCGGGCCTCAGCAAGCGAGCGCAGTACTACCCAATGCGGCTCCACGGATGCAACCTCGGCCCGATCGCAAACGGCGCGGCGGTAAAGAGCGCGAACAATCGCCTCGCAGCGCATTTGCTACCGAGTTGGCCAAAGTACTTTAGGCCGACTCGGGTTTGTCCCGGTGGAGACCGGATATCCTTCTACAGTTCCACACCTGTGAACGGCAAGCACATCGTTCCGGGTTTTATTCCTTTTCACTACTATTATTTACAATTGGCACCCGGCGTGCGCTCGGAGCCCGCATGAAATGTGTCTGGCTCGCCTGTCTTCTACTGGGCAGTCCGCTCTTCGCCGCGCCGCAAGACTTCGACAATAACGTCAACGCGCGTTATACCGTGGAAACGGTGATCCTATCGGGAAAGGGTTGGACTACCAACCTGCAGTCGGAAACCACCAACAAGATCAGCACCAACCTCCTTCGCCAGTTGACCGCCATCATCGGGCAAAAGCTGAATCCCCCCTTCCTGGATACCCTCTCCCAAAATCTCAAAAAGGAACTGAGCGCTCGCGAAGTGACCCACCGCATTGTGCGCGGGGAGACTCCCGAGCAGGTGCGCGTGGAGTTCGAAGTGCGTCCCGCCCGCGCCAGCCTGGGCATGAACGTCAACCAGTTCCTTTACGATTCGAAAGTTGGCTTCAGCGGTAGCGGCGAGGCCGCCCTCACCGCCGGGACGCATATGTTCGCGCTCGGCCTGGTGAGCAACGGCGATTGGCTGCCGGAGCGGTTTTCGGGCATCGTGGCTCGCTACGAAGACAGCCGTGTGGGCACCGACCGCCTCAGTTTCAAATTCGAAGCCGAAACCTTCCACGCCCAGTGGAACCAGGCAAGCATCGAGGCCATGGCGGAAAGTCCTGCGGATGTACCCGCCCTCTATCGCGCCCGCCAGGCGTTTCAGCCCACCGCTACGGTAGTACTTTTCCGGCCCCTCACCCTCACCGTGGGAGCCCGTATCGAGCGGTTCCAGGACGAAGGCCCCCTCGGCGAAATCCAAGCCGCCGATGCTGCCATCGCCGATGTCCACTACCACCGGAGCATCGAAGGCGTCGGCAACCAGCAGGACTTCGACGCCGATTTATCCCTGCACAGCGCTACTCGCGCTTTGAATACCGATTTCGTCTACACTCTACGCACCACCGGCGTCCGCTACCAATACCGCCATGGCAAGCACGTCATCACTGAGAACGCCTGGGGAGGATACATCACCGGCCGCGCCCCCCTTTCCGACCGTTTCGTACTGGGAAACAGCGAGTATCTCCGTGGCTGGAACAAGTACGAAATCGACCCCTTAGGGGGAAACCGAGCGGTCTCCAACTCCGTCGAATACCATTACGGTCCGCTGCAGGCGTTCTATGACGCCGGCGCCATTTGGGATGAAGGTCAACCTATCGTTGCGCGCCACTCGGTGGGCATAGGCCTCCGGGAATCCGTCTTCTCCCTGGCGGTGGCAATTCCCATGCGGGCGGGACGCGTCGAACCGATATTCATTATGGGCATTCTTCCCTGATGCCGGAACCCTCACGGGGCCTACAGATCAGCCGACGCGGCTGGCTTGTTGCCAGCCTGCTGGCTCCTCTATTCCCCGCGAAGGGCGCCGATTCGCTCATTGTTACCTCCGATGGCGACAACCTCCATATCTCCTCCCTGGGCGTGCATTTCCTCCAGGGGAAATCGCTAAACCGTTTAAAAGAAGGCGCTACCGTGGAGTACGTGGCCACCGTCGGGCTATTCCGCGATCCCTTCGCCAGCCAGTTCAAGCGATCCGAACATCACTTTTTCGTGAGCTACGATGTTTGGGGAGCGGGAGATGTGTTTGCCGTGTCGACTCCCGGACCGCCGGCGCGCCACGCCGCCAATCTTTCGCTTTCCGGTACGGAGACATGGTGCCTGGAAAGGCTCGCGGTCGCTACCGTGGGCATACCCAAGAATGAGCAGTTCTGGCTGCAGCTCGAGTTGCGGATCGTCCCTCCCAAACTGTCGTCCATTCTGAGCGGTGGCGTATTCCACCTCGACGTGATCGAGGTACTGACCCCCGGACAGGATGAACGGCATATATACCGGACGTCCGGCCCGCTGCGTCTGGAAGACATGGTGCACCGGGGGAGAGGACGGTCCGGGTGAACCGCCTTCGCAACAGACTGATTCTGATCTTTCTGGCGGCCACGCTGGTGCCCCTGGCGGTGACCATGTGGTACACCACCTCGTTACTGAAACTGACCAGCTTCCGGCATACGGCCGACCAGGTCGATACGCTCTCCCAGTCGCTGCTTCGCACCAGCAAGGAACTTTACCAACGGGACTCGGCCGATCTCAAAGCGCACGCTCGCAATGGCGATCTCCAGCCCCAGAAGTTCTCCGCCGCCGCTCGCGACTCTTGGCCGGAGGCCGTGCGGAGCTTCGCGGAAAGCCAGGAGCCCGAGCGGTTCGCTCACGACGAGCAGGAAGGCAACCGCCTGGATTACCTGGTCCGGCATGACCGCGATGTCTGGGTATATTCCACCGGCCTGAGCGACATCGCCGGCCTGCGGAGCCAGATTGCCGCAGCCCGCGAACTGGTGGATGCCGCCCGCGAGCGCGATGTCCATCGCGGGTTCCAGCTTTATTACATCCTCGCCGTGTCGGCGCTCTGGCTGCTGTCGCTCGCCCTGCTGGTCTACATGGCGCACCGCATCAGCCGCCCCATCCAGCAGCTCACCAGGGGTCTCACCGAACTCTCCGCTGGCGATTTGACGGCGCGCGTCGTCGAACGCCGCGACGATGAAATCGGGCGCGCCATCAAGGCCTTCAACGACATGGCCGAAAAGCTCCAGGAGAGCACCGAACGCCTGGTCTACCTCCGGCAGTCGGCCAGTTGGCAGACGCTGGCGCGCAAAATGGCGCACGAAGTGAAAAACTCCCTCACGCCCATCCGCCTCACGGTGGAAGAAATGATGGCGCGCTACCAGGAGGACGACCGCGGCTTCATGGAGCAGGCCACGCAAATCGTGGTCGACGAGATTGAATCGCTGGAACGCCGCATCCGCGCCTTCTCGCAATTCGCCGCCGAACCGCCGGTGCGCCCCGGCGAACTGGACGTGAATTCTCTGCTGCAGGAGCGCGTCGCCTTCCTCAAGACGGCGCATCCTGAAGTGGCCTACGAATGCCGGCTGGCCGATACCGTTCACCACGTGCTGGCCGACCAGGATCTTATCAAGGGCATCCTCACCAACCTGCTGGAGAATGCCGCCGAAGCGGCCGGCGAGGGCGGCAAGATCCTCGGCGTGACGGCCGAGCAGAACGGGCGCGTAGCCATCGAAGTGCACGATTCCGGGCCGGGACTGAGCGAACAGGCGCGCGCCTCGCTGTTCCAGCCCACGATTTCCTTCAAAAAGCGGGGCATGGGGTTGGGTCTTTCCATCGCGCGCAAGAGTGCGCTGTTGTCGGGCGGGGATATTTTACTGGTAAAAGGAGAACTGGGCGGCGCCGGATTCCGCGTGCTGCTGCCCGTGGCGACCAATGGCTTCCAAACGCGTGCTGATCGTGGATGATGAAGAGAATATCGGACGCTCGCTGCGCATGATTTTGGAGCGCGAGGGCTATTCGGTAAACGTGTGCAAATCGGTGGCGGATTTCGGCAAGCATCCCGATGCCGGCCGCGCCGACGCTTACCTGTTCGATATGAAACTGCCCGACGGCAATGGCATCGACCTGCTCAAGGCCGTGCGCCAGAACGGCCCCGCTTCGCCGGCCATCATGATATCGGGACATGGAACCATCGCCGACGCAGTGGAGGCCACTCGCGCCGGCGCTTTCGATTTTCTGGAGAAGCCCTTAAGCCGCGATCGCGTCCTGCTGGCCGTGAAAAACGCCATCGAGCAGGCCAATCTGCGGCAGGAAAACGAACGTCTGCGCGAACTGGTGGGCGGCGCGCCCAAGATGATCGGCTCCTCGCCCGCCTGGACGCGCGCCGTGGAGCAGGCCACCATGGCGGCGCGCTCCGATGCCCGCGTGCTGCTCATCGGCGAATCGGGCACCGGCAAGGAACTCCTCGCCGCCCATATTCACAACTCGAGCCCGTTCGTCTCCGGGCCGTTCGTAAAGGTGAATTGCGCCGCCATCCCCACCGAGCTGCTGGAAACCGAGCTCTTCGGCCACGAAAAGGGATCGTTCACCGGCGCCACCAACTCCCGCCGCGGAAAATTCGAATTGGCCGACGGCGGCACCATCTTCCTGGACGAAGTGGGCGATCTGCACGGCGCATCGCAAGCCAAGCTGCTGCGTGTCCTGCAAGAAGGCGAATTCCACCGCGTGGGCGGGGAGCAGATTATTCGCGTCAGTGTGCGCGTGATCTCGGCCACCAACCGCGATCTCGCGGGCATGGTGACGCAGGAGAAATTCCGCGAGGATCTGTATTACCGCTTGAGCGTGGTGCCCATTCGTGTGCCTGCCTTGCGCGAACGCCCCCACGATGTTCGTCTGCTGGCGGAGTACTTCCTGGAAGAATTCTGCTCGCGCAACAACTTTCGCCGCAAGATGCTCGATGAGACCGTATTTGCGTTGTTGGAGAGCTACGCCTGGCCGGGAAACGCACGCGAATTGCGCAACGTCATCGAGCGCATGGCCATCCTCACGCCCGGCGATCGGCTGACACGCGACGCCATCCCGGTAGAGATCCGCGTGCAGCGCGAGGCGGGCCCAAAGTCGACCATCCAGGAAGCCCGCGAATCGGCCGAACGGGAACACATTCTCCGCGCGCTGGAGGAATCCAGCTGGAACGTCTCCGGCGCGGCGCGCACTCTGGGGATGGAGCGGACGAATCTGCATAAGCGCATTCGCGCGCTGGGTCTGGCAAGAGGGAAGTGAGATACTGAGGTCATGGCGACGTTGACCACCGTCCCGGTTGAAGAATATCTGAGCACCACATATGAACCGGACCGGGAGTACGTAGACGGACAACTCGTGGAGCGCCACGTGGGCGAATACTTCCATAGCCGATTACAATTCTTGATTTCATTGGTACTGGGATCCCGCGAGCGAGAGCGCCGTTTCCGGGCGTTTACGGAACAGAGAGTGCGAGTGAGTGACGAACCCCGCTACCGCATACCCGACATTTCCGTGAAGGCTCTCCCGCACGAGGTCACGTCGATCCTCACACGCCCGGACCTGGCCATCGAGATCGTGTCGCCCGACGACGAAGTCGGAGAGATGCTGACCAAAATCGGCGACTATCTCGCCGCCGGCATCCCGCATATCTGGGTAGTCGATCCCTATAAGCGCACCTTGGTTGAAGCCGACGGGTCCGGCATCCGGAAGGTCGCTTCCCAAAAGCTGTCGACCCCTCTCGTCGGCGAAATCGATTTCGCCCCGTTATTCGAGCAACTCGACGAACCCGCAGAATAAGTCCACCGCAAGATTCCCAGCAACGGAAGCGCGGCTGAGTCGTTCGAGCAGTAGCTAACCTAAACTACCCCAAATGACCGATCACGGCGTCCGTAAATTCCGACGTGGAAGCCTTCCCACCGACATCGCCCGTCAGGTGCCGACCCTCGGAGTAGACCTGATAAATGGCGTTGTGCAGCCGCACCGAGGCGTCCCGCTCGTCCATGTGAGCCAGCATCAGCACCGCCGATTGCATCAACGCCGTCGGGTTCGCCAACCCCTTTCCCGCGATATCGGGGGCCGTCCCGTGCACCGCTTCGAAGATGGCGTGATGATCGCCGATATTTGCGCCCGGCACAATCCCCAATCCGCCCACCAGACCGGCGGCGAGATCGGAAATGATGTCGCCGTAAAGATTCGGGAGGACCAGGAGGTCGAACGTCTCCGGCCGCATCACCAGTTGCATGCAGGCGTTGTCCACGATCAGTTCGTTGTACGCGATGTCCGTAAACTCCGCCGCCACTTCGCGGCAGCATTTGAGAAACAGGCCGTCGCTGAGCTTCATGATATTGGCCTTGTGGATCGCCGTAACCTTATGCCTCCCGGCGCGCCGCGCGTATTCGAATGCCGCTCGCGCGATTTTCATGGAAGCGTGGCGCGTGATGATCTTCAGGCTCTCCACCACGCCCGGAACAACTTCATGTTCCAGTCCCGAGTACAGATCCTCGGTGTTCTCGCGAAAAATCGCCAGATCGATCGCCACATCGTGAAACCGCGTCTTCAAACCGGGAAGCATGCGCACCGGGCGGAAGTTGGTATACAGTCCCAATTTCTTGCGCAGCGCTACGTTGATGCTCTGGTGGCCGCCCGCGATCGGCGTGGCCGTCGGACCCTTCAGCCCCACGCGAGTCACTTCCAGCGACGCGAAAACGTCGTCCGGAATCAGTTGTCCATATTCCGCCAGCGCGCGTGCGCCAGCCTCCACGCGTTCCCATTCAATCTTCACACCGGTGGCGTCGACTGCGCGTACAGTCGCGTCCGCCACCTCCGGTCCGATTCCGTCGCCGGGGATCAACGTAACCTGATGGCTCATCACCGCTATTATAAGATTGAGACACCGTGATACCCGATTGGGCCACAGAACGCCGCCGGATGGTGGACGTGCAATTGCGCCGCCGCGGCATTCGCGACGAGCGCGTGCTCGCCGCCATGAACGAGATTCCGCGCGAAGAATTCATACCCGCGGAATCGCGTGTCGAGGCCTATATCGACGGCCCCATTCACGTCGGCCACGGGCAGACCATTTCGCAACCTTACATGACCGCGTTAATGGCCCAACTGCTGTGCCTCACCGGCGAGGAGACGGTGCTGGAAGTCGGGGCCGGCTGCGGATATGCCGCCGCGGTGCTGGGGCGGGTGGCCGCGCGCGTGGTGGCCGTGGAGCTGATTCCGGCGCTGGCCCAGATGGCCCGCGAAAACCTGCGCCGCACCGGCCGCGATGGCAATGTAACGGTGGTCGAGGGTGACGGCCGGTTCGGCTATCCGCCCTTAGCGCCGTTCCGCGCGATCTCCGTGGCCGCCGCCGCGCCCGAAATCCCCGCGGCTTTGCTCGATCAGTTGGACGATCCCGGCTGCCTGGTGATTCCGGTTGACGTCACCGAGAATCAGGAACTCCGTACCGTGTGGAAACGCGCCGGCCGCATCGAATATCTTGTGGCCACGCTCTGCCGCTTCGTTCCCCTGCGGGATGGCGGCCGATAGATGCGACTGCGAACGGCTAAAGACCGCCTCAAGGTGGAGCACAGCATCATCGATGGCGTGCGCGAGATCCTCGAGAACCTGCTGCATTCCAATCCCGCCATCCGCTCGGTCATCCCCGGCGTCATCCGCCCGGTCCGCGATGCGCGCGGAAAAGTCCGCGTGCACATCACCGTCCCCACGCAAAACGGCTGGAAGGCCATCGCCCTGAGCGCCGGCGCCCGGCAGGAGCTCTTTATCAGCACCGCGTTGAGCAAAGAAGAACTGGAGGCGGCGTTGGGCAGGGCAGGCGCGGAGGTAGCTCTCAAAGGCTAGTGCGAATCGGTAACTCGCCGCCATCGGCGTCGTCATTCATGACGGAAGGAAAGAGTATGAAGGCTCAACTGTGGTTGGCGGTTTTCGGATTCTTCCTGACTGTGGGCTGTTCGGCTACTGCGCGGCTGTACCCCGTGCAGGGTCCGTTGATGTCGCAAGCGCCAGTGCCGGTGTTCACCGGCAAGTTCACCGGGGTCCTGAATGCTGGAAACATCTCTTTTGTGCTGTCCAACGGTGAGGTGTGCCAGGGCCGCTGGACCAGGATCGTTCCGTTGAAAGGTGCGCAAGGCGCGCAATCCGCCCAGCCTCCCGCATCGCCCGACATGCCGGCGATCTGGGACCAGATTTACGGACCTGGATATTACGTTTCTCACGTGCTGGGGATGAGGCTTCACGGCCAGGCATCGATAGCCGGAAACCGCGGTACCGTCCTGACGGTGGAATTCTATCGGCCCGATGCCATTCCTCAAATCCTGGGCGTCGCCAAAGACAGCAATGGCAATGTCTTCAAAATGACTTTCAACGCGATCGGAGCGTCATAAGTTCGCGACCGGCAGCTGCTCTTACTGCTCCGTGACGAACTTCTCGAAGTTGATGCCGTCTTTGATCTGCACCGTCCGCGTGGCCTTTTTCCCGTCTTTCCACTCCACCGTGATGGCGTACGATCCGGGAGGCAGGGGAATCTGCGCGGGAGTGACCTGCGGCTGGCGCTTGCCGTTAACCAGGACTGCGGCGCCGGTGGGAGAGCTGGTAAGCATCAAAGTACCCTGCTGGGAACGCATCGCCACCGCCGGAATCTCCACGGCGGCCGACCCTACTTCCACTTCGCGGCGTTCCGGGTCATATCCGGACTTCACCAATTCCAGAGAGTGGTGGCCAGGATTCGCTTCCAGCGTGCAGGGCGTCGTACAGGCGGTGTCGGGTTGGTTATCCAGCGTCACCACCGCACCCCGCGGACTACTGGTCACGGTAAGCGGCTGCGGGCCGGCAACCATTCTAGGCGTAGGGGGGCGTTTCGGCGGGACCTCGGCGTGTGGCGGCGTCTTGGCCGGAGCTGTGACGACCTCCGTGGGGGCCGGCTTCTCGTCGACGGCTGGCGGCGTACTGCTATCCGCCGGCGGCATAGGGCTTGGCTTACTTTCGGCCGCCGTTTCGACCGGCGTTGGCGTGGACGGCAGGGCGGATGGTATCGGCGGCGGACCGGCCACCGGCGCCTCCGGCTGGGAGGAGGCCGTTGGATGAGCTGGCTTTCCAGCCGAACCGAGGGTGTTGAGAAGCCAGGTCGGCTTCACTTCCCAAGCCACGACCGCCAGTAATCCCGCGGCCATGAGGATCGCCGCCAGAAAGGGCAGAAAACCGCTGCGCTGCCGGGGAGTGCGTTCCGTGGTGCCGGTCCCGCTGACGTCCGCCGCCCGCCGTGCCCTCCGAGCGGGTGGCAATGCGGCCGCCGCGCCTATTTCCTTATCCGCCACCGTGGGCGCGTTGAGGCTGCCCCCGCGCGGCAGGCTTTGCCAACCCTTGTTCGCCGCGCAGGCCTGTTCCAAAGCTCCCGTAAACTCCGTGCAGGAGCCGTAGCGCCCCTCCGGTTTCTTGGCCAGGCCCTTCTTCAGCACGCTCTCAATCTCGCTCCCCAGGCTCGAGTTGATGCGGTGCGGCGACGGCGGCTCTTCCGCCACAATCTTATAGACCACCGTCGTCAGGTGCTCGCCGGTGTAAGGCTTTTCGCCAGTGAGCATTTCGAAAGCGATCACCGCTAGCGAAAATTGATCGGAACGGCCATCCACCGCCTGCCCCTGGACTTGCTCCGGCGACATGTAATGCGGAGTACCGACGATGGAACCTGTCATGGTTAACTGCTCGGATGCCGTAATCTTGGCGATGCCGAAATCGGTGATTTTCGCCGTTCCGTTGGCGGCGATCATGATATTCGCCGGTTTGACATCGCGGTGGACGATGCCCTTGCCGTGCGCATAGTCCAGGGCGACCGCGGTCTGCGCCAGAATGCTGAACATGCGGTCCGGCGGCATCGCCTGCGGCTGCGACAGCAGTTGGTCGAGCGTTGGCCCATCCACGTATTCCATGGCGATATAGGCCAGATCGCCCTGTTGTTCCACATCGTAAATGGTGACGATCCCGGGATGGGAAAGGATGCCGGCGGATCGCGCCTCGCGAAACAACCGTTCCCGCATCCGCTCCTGCTCGTCGGGTTTCAGCACCGTGGCCAGATTGATGGTTTTGATCGCTACCGGCCGCCCGATGTTGGGATCGATCGCATGGTAAACGATACCCATGGCGCCGCGCCCGAGTTCCCTGACGATTTTGTATCGCCCGATGCGATCCATTCAGTTCTAGTGATAGCACACAGGGGGAAGGGCGCGTACCCGGAGCGCTGTGGGCAGGCCCGCGGGAGCCAATCTGTAATAATCGGGTGCAGCTAACTGCTATCGTTGTTTCATTTACTTGCCGGTTTGCATGGGGAGAGCCGTAAAATGAAACTTCACGATGTTAGCGGGTGAGAGCTGGGAGAAGAAGACGCCGGCAGGGTGGACGCGGCTTTCGCTGCGTTCCAAGGGCGTCGTCGTGCTTACCATTCCGCTCTGCGCCCTGGTAGTTGCGCAGGTTGCCATCTACCGGGTGGAAGGCGACGTCGCTTCCGTCGACCGGCGCGTTGTCCGCTATTACGATTCCCGCGCTGCATTGGCGCAATTGCGCCTTTCGCTCAGCGGCGCGATGGCCGCCGCCAGCGCGTACGAAAATACCGGCGAGCGGCAGTACGCCGCCCCATTCGATCAGGCGCGTGAAACCGCCAGTCAATCGTTAAGCCGGCTACCGGCGGCTAGCGATCCGGCGGACGCGGGGCCGGCGGCGGAGATCGGCCGGGAAGCCGCCGAAGAGCTGTCGATCCTGCGTTCTCTCCTGCAATCCCCGCGCGATCCGGCCGCCGGGGCGGCGCGTCTCGATCGCGCCAAAGCCGCCATGACTGGGGCGCTTACCGCCGGGGAAACCCTCCGCGACCGGCAGGAGCGGCAATTTGCCGAAGCGGTCGGCCAGCGCGAAGAGGCGCGCCGCCGCCTGTTCCACACATTAGTGGCGTGCGGAATTCTGGGGCCGTTGGGCGCGCTATTCATGAACCTGGTAGTGGCCGGACGGCTCTCCAAACGGATCGCCGCGGTGTCGGAGAACGCCCGGCGGCTGGCGCACGGCTTGCCGCTCGACCCCTTCCGCTCGGGCAGCGACGAGATTTCCGCGCTGGCTCAACAGATCGAAGATGCGGCCTATCTGCTGCGGAAACGCGAACGCGAAGTCAAGGACAACGAACAACGCTATCGCGACCTCTTCGACCGCGCCCCTATCGCCTTTGAGGAGACCGATCGCGATGGCCTGATCCGCCGCTTCAACCAGGCGGTCTGCTCTCTCCTGAAGTGCCCGCCGGACCAGATACTGGGCCGCAAGGCCTGGGACTTTGTGGCGCCCGATCAGCAGGAGAACTTCCGCCAGGCCATGACGGACCGCATAGCGACGGGCGTGGAGTCGGGCGCGTTCGAATGCGATTACATGTTGGACGACGGGTCGCGCATCGCCGTCGAGATTCGCGAAAATCCGATCCGCGGCGACAGCGGCGAAATCACCGGGGTGGTTTGTTCTCTGCTGGATGTCACGGAGCGCAATCTGGCCGCGGTAGCTGCCCGCAAGGTCTCACAGTACGCCATGGAGTTGCGCAATAAGAACGAGCAACTGGCGCGCGCTCTGGAAGCCGCGCGTTTGGCCACCGAGGCCAAGAGCCGCTTCCTGGCCGGCGTTTCCCATGAGTTGCGCACGCCGCTGAACGGCATTATCGGTTTTTCCGAGATGATGTATGACGCCAAACTGGGGCCCGTCAGCGCCGACCACAAGGACGTATTGAGCGACATTCTCACCAGTGCGCGCCACCTGCTGCAGCTCATCAACGATATTCTCGATCTTTCCAAAGTGGAAGCCGGAAAAATGGAGTTCCACCCCGAGTCCACGCGCATCGACGCGCTGGTCTACGAGGTGCGCGACGTGGTGCGGCCGCTGGCTGAAAAGAAACGTCTCCAGCTGACCATCGCCGTGCCGGACGGGTTTACCGCGGTAGTGGATCAGGCGCGCTTCAAGCAGGTGCTGTACAACTATCTTTCCAATGCCGTGAAGTTCACGCCGGAGAACGGGCGGGTGGAAGTGCGCGTCCGCTGCGACGAAGAGCAATCGTTCCGGTTGGAGGTGGAGGATACCGGCGTGGGGATTTCGCCCGAAGAGATCGCCAAGCTGTTCCAGGAGTTTCAGCAGCTTCCCAACAGCCGCAAAGCCGAACAGGGCACCGGGTTGGGATTGGCCCTCACGCGCCACATTGTGGAAGCGCAGGGCGGATCGGTCTCCGTCAGGAGCGTTATGGGCAGCGGCAGTGTTTTCGCCGCGGTATTTCCCTTGGTTAGCGTTCCGATATCCGATGGGGGGTCACGATAGTTATGGGCTGTGCAGAGTAGGACTATGAAAATTTGCGGTTTAGGCTCTAAAATACAGTAGCCATGGCTGGCGAACCAATTCTGATTGTCGACGATACACCGGTAAACCTGAAGTTGACCCGCATTCTGCTGGTGAACGAGGGTTACAAGGTGATGACCGCGGCCAGCGCCGAGGAGGCGCTGGAGCTGCTCCGCAGCTACCATCCACAACTGATTCTCGCGGATATTCAGTTGCCGGGCATCGACGGCCTCGAACTCACCCGCCGCATTAAGAAAAACGAGGAGACTCGCGACATCACCGTGGTCGCCCTCACGGCCTTCGCCATGAAGGGGGACGAACAGAAGGCCGTGGAGGCGGGCTGCGACGGCTACATCACCAAACCCATCGACACCCGCTCTCTGGGAGCACGCATCCGCGAGCACCTCAACCGGCGCGCCGAGAGGCAAGGCGCGCCTCCCGCGCTCGAACAATCGGCCCCTTCGGCCGTTGGCGCCTCCTTGCCCGCCGCTGAAATGCTGGCGTTGCGCCGCAAGTTTCTGGCTGAAGGCCAGGAAGCTGCCCGGCAGATGCTGCTCGATCTGGATGGGCAGTTCAACCCCGGTGAGGCCGCCAAGAAAGTCCATAATTGGATCGGCACCGGAGGCCTGCTGGGTTACTCCGCCATCAGCCGGCTGGCGCGCGAGGTGGAAGCGGTCCTGGTGGAGCGTCCCCTCGAGAATGACCAGCTGCGCGATTCCCTCACCAACCTGGCCCTGGCGTTCAACAGTCCGCGCGAAGCCCGCGATGCTCCCCTTTCCGAAGGTATCGTGAATGCGCTCTCCGGCAAGCGCGTGGCGTTGGTCGGTCTGCCCGCCAGTGACGCGGAGCGCATGTGCGTCGCCCTGGAACGGACCAATTCCGTGCCGGTATTCTTCGAAGTTACCGAGCCGCCCGATTCGAAGGCCATTTCGGACTGCCATCTGGCGGTGGTGAACGTACGCCCGGAAATGGTTCCAACTCCCTGGTTGCAGCCTGGGACCGCGTACACTCTGCCTCTGGTTTTCGCCGGCGGCCGGGATCACCTGCTTTCTCTCGACCGCAACGTGCAAGCCCTGGCTTGTGAATTCTTGATGGATTCCTGGCAGCCTGAGGAAGCGCTGGTTCGCTTGAGCCTCGCGCTGTCCCACCGCCGCGCCAGCACGCCCCAGAAACCTGCCGCCGCAGCGTCGACGGCCGAACGGACGCGCGTGGTCATCGCCGACGACGACCCTACGGTCCTCGCGCTGGTGCGCAGCGCGCTAGCTAATTTCGGCATGGAATGCTACACCGCCGTCGACGGCCCGAGTGCCCTCGAAACCATCCGGCGATACCGCCCGCACGCCGCCGTTCTGGACGTCAACATGCCCGGTTTGGACGGCTATGAAGTCCTGACGGCCGTGCGTGGCGAAGGGATTCCGGTTCGCGTTCTGTTGCTCACCGCCCGCCAGCAGGAAAGCGATGTGATTCGCGGCTTTGCTCTCGGCGCCGACGATTACGTAGTGAAGCCCTTCAGCCCCATGGAGCTGGTGGCGCGGATGAAGCGGTTGCTTTGGCGATGATCCGCATCGAGCTATCGGTAGCAGGGTGTCTGTTGGCTTTATATGCCCTGTTTCTGGTGGCGATGTTCGTAGTTTTGCGGTCGCGGGCGTCGAGCCGGCGGAAAGCCGGGGTCGGCGCGCGGACCTTCACTCCGCAGATTCGCGATGCCCTGGTGGACTATCTGTCGGGAAGCAACGACCAGACCAAAATCCGGGAATTCGCCAAGAACCACCGCGACGAATTCGTCGACTCCCTCCTTGCGTTTCATGGCACCGTGGGCGGCAGCGCGCGCGACCGCCTGTGCGATCTCGCGCTCGAACTGGCGTTGGTGCACGACTGGTGCCAGGATGCCTGCTCCAAGGTCCAACCGATTCGCCGGAAGGCCTACACTCGTCTTTCCTTTGTGTGCGCCTACGAGCCCTGCCGCCGGATCGCCGGCGATCTGCTCAAGCAAGCGCTCAAGGATGACGATCCCGAAGTCCGGCTCTCCGCCGCGCGCGCCCTGGTTCAATCGGGAGGCATCGCGGACTTGGGCCAGGTCTTTCGCCTGGCGGTTTCGCAGAGCCTTTTGACACGCGTCTTGCTGTCGGAAGACTTACGCAGCCACGCCATCCGATTGTGCGAGCGGGTGATCCCCGAAATTCTGGCCGGAGACGACCCCAAGCAAACCGTCGCGGCTCTCCAGATTCTCATCGCCTGGGAGCGCGCGCTTCCTTTGCCCGACCTGAATAAACTCTTGGAATCAGGCCACCGCGACGTTCGCCTGGAAGCACTGCGCCTCGCGAAGCTGGTTCCGTTGACGCCCGAGACGCGCACCACCCTGTTGCGTTTTCTGCGCGAGGGAGACGACGAGGAGAACACCGTCGCGGCTCTTACCGCCGGCCGGCTGAGGCTGCAGGAAGCCCTGCCTTCGCTGGCGCGCTGTCTGCGTACCGGCACCTCGGAATTAGCCGCTATCGCCGCCTCCGCGTTGGCGGAAATGCCGCCCAAAGGTTGGCAGACCCTGCAACAAATCGCCGCCGGAGAAGACTCCGCCGCCCTCATCGCCGCCGCGGCTTTGGACCGCGGGCGAAGAAAGGCGGGCGTATGACGGGTCTGGTTGTTTCCGTAGCCGTGCAACTGATGGCCTTAGCCTTGTTCGCCATCGGAATCGCCGAGTTCCGCAGCCTTTTGAAGGGCTCTTTCGTTCTTCGGCGGATCGCGCGCGCGGGCACCCACAATTACACCGCTATACTTCTCAAATCCCCCCTGGTGCCGCCCGTTTCCACCATTGCGATTCCTCCCGATGCTTCGCCCGAGTCGATCCGGTTCGCGCGCCGGCTGCTCGAGCTTCACTTCGGCCGAAACGAAGTGGTCATCGTGCTGGATGGGCCGTCGGAATCGGATATGGCCGTATGGCACGAGGAATTCCACTTGTGCCCTTCCGCGCGAGCCATCGGCGGTACCTTGCCCACCGCGCCGGTGCGCGGCGTTTACGAATCCAAAGACCCCATTCGCATCGTGGTGGTCAAGAAGGACATGGGCGGCGCCGTGGATGCCTGGAATGCCGCCGTCAACGCCTGCAGTTCTCCCGTCATCGGCTTTCTCGATCCGGCGAGCGACTTCCAGCCGGACATTCTTCTGCGCCTGATTCAGCCGATGCTGGAATCCACCGATGAGATTATCGCCATCTGCAGCGGCGTGCCGGCTCCCGCCGGACCAGGTCTCGCGGCGCGATTCGGAGCCCTGGAATCGTTGCGCGACTGGATGACGCGCGGAGCCGCCTTCTCGGATAGCAACCAGACTCTTCCGTTTCCCGGATCGGCCGCCCTCGTCCGGCGCAGTTCCGTGCTGCAAGCCGGTGGATTTACGGCTGGATTATTCGAGCTTTTCCTGCGCCTTCACGGAGTCTCGCTCGCGGCGGGAAAACCGTATCGCATCCTTTTTCTTCCCGAACCTATCACGCAGGCGCGAACGCCCGTCACACGCGCCGATCTCTACCGCCAGGCACTCCGGGACCAGCGGGAAATCGCCGGCGCGTTCTTCCACCGCGTTTCCCTTGCCGGACCGTTCGGATGGCGGGTCTTACGCAGCCTGTTCTATGGGCGCGCGCTGCGGCCGTGGTTGGAAACGCTAGCGTATATCCTGGCGATCGCCGGCCTAGTGCTCGGCTGGGTGACGATTCCGACGGTCCTGCTCTTGCTGCTGGCTACCGTCGGAATGGGCATCGTGCTTTCCATGGCAGCCGTAGTTTTGCGCGAATTGGCGGAACCGGATTCGCCCGACGATCGCCGCATGGCAGCCCTGTTTTTCGCCGCCATCCCGGAAAACCTCGGCTATCGGCAATTGCGAAACCTGTGGCTGATAGCCGGATTTCGAGCCGGGGCCCCGGAAAAAACAAACCGCGGAAGGGAAACACAGGTCCCTCCCGCGGTATCCGCTGCGTCGCCTTCGGTTTGAGTGGCGGTTTGAGTGGCGGTTTGAGCGGCTAGTTGAAAACCAACCTGGTTTTGGTGCCGCCCAGACGAATTTCCGAGATCACTGCTTTACCGGTCGCCGTATCCAGCCGGACCGATGTGCTGTCGAACTTCTTGTCGCCTGTCTCGACTTTCACCGTGACTGCCACCGGCGACTTGCCGTTCTCGGCAACGAATGTGAGCTTGCTGTCCTTTAGCTCCAGCTTGTAATCGCCGGCCTGCAGTACTGCGCCTTGCACCGCGGCCGCCTCGAACAAGGTGACCTTGTAATGACCGCCCACGGGCACTGTGCCGGCGGACGCGATGAGCGCGAAAACAGCCAAAATGAGAACCGCTTTATTGAACATTGTTTGTCTCCTGAACTACTTGGTTCATATTTCCGTTTCGGTCGGTAGACCTAAAAAGAGTTTAACACCACTTTATCGTGGATGTCACGGGTTAGCGTACCGGGTTAACGGCGCGACTGGATAACGTATACCACGCCGAAAAGCGGAGTGAACTGCTGGAAGATGCCGCGAGCGGTATTGTTGGGAGCAGGTACAATTTGCTGCCGCGGAAAGGTGGTCAGATAATCGCGAAACTCCAGCCGCATTTCCATCTGCTTGATCGGCCGGAATTTAATTCCCACGCCTGGCACAAACACTACCTTCCACACGTCGTTGGCGATGAGGCTGGCGATCTGCGGAATCGGTTGCGGGTTGGGCGCGGGACCGGCAATCACGTAGTCCTTTGCGCCCATCCCGCCCTCGACAAACGGCCGGAAACGGTGCTCCTGCTGCTTGAAATGGAACAGGAAATTGTAAGTGAGTGCGTACGAATTCCCTTGGATATCGGTACGGGTTCCCGCGTAACTCAGGTAGGGATGCCCGTCGTGATACAAATACTGGAGTTCGGCGGAGACATAATCCGAGAACTCATCGCCGAAAACGATGCCCGCGGCGAAGCGATTCCGAATCCCGGCGCCGGCCGTTCCCTGCGCTGAGAAGATGGTGCCATCGTGGTAGATACCATACCCGATATCGGCGCCCAACTCCCACTGTTGTGCCCAGGCGGCGCCTGCAAATACAACCACGGCAAAATATCGCAACATCGGCTCCCGGCTCCGTTCTCAGAATATCCGATTGACGCTGTCCGGGACTGTCTCGCGCAGTCCCAATTGGGCTCATCGAAGTTAACATTCAATCCCAATAAACTAAAAAGATTCGAAACCGCGGCCTCAAAGTCCGATGTGATCGGGTATGCACCTGCTTTCGCAAGGCCGGATGGGTAGTGTCGGCCAAACGATCGCGGTAACGGTAAACCGATGAAGCATGGGTCCATCCGTTGGAGGACTGCGGCGCTAATCGTTGGCGGAGGGCTGGTATCGGCCCTGCTCACCGCCGCGGGTATCGCCGGCTTCGGCGTGAACCGGTTCTGGCAGCAGACCAGCGAGGAAGTTGCCACCGTCGGCTGGCTGGTAAGTTACCAGGCTGCCCCGGCCGTCGCCGGGGGCGACCGCGAATCGGCCACTCGAACGCTCTCCTCGCTGCGGGCCCACCAATTTATTCGCGAAGCCTTGCTCTACGACTCCGCCGGCGCCTGTTTCGCGGTATTCCACCGGTCTTCCACGGGTGGATGCCCGCCGCAGACTGCCGGCCAGCCGGGCGGCTCCCAGGGTTTGACTCTGAGACTGCCCGTCCCTCCTGACGGCGCTCGGATCGGCACCCTGCTGCTGGTGGCCGGACCCTCCGCGGCTACGGCAGCGCGCAAGATATTTCTGGCGTTTCTTCCCTGGATACTCGCGCTCGGCCTGGCCGTCGCGGCGATTACCGCCGCGCTCGCGCATCGCGAGGTCTCCGCTCCCATCCTGACCATCGCCACCATCGCCCAACGGATCGCCCAGACGCAGGGTTTCGGAGAACGCATCGTGGTACAGGCGAACGACGAATTGGCCGTCCTGGCCGGATCTCTGAATACCATTCTCGACGAGATCGGCCGCCGCGATGCGGAACGCGCGGAAGACCGGCGCAGACTGGAACAGCAGATAACCGAACGCAGCCGCGTCAATGCCGAGTTGCGGTTCGCCATCGACAAGGCCGAGGAGGCCTCTCGTCTGAAGGGCGAGTTCCTGGCCAACATGAGCCACGAAATCCGCACTCCCATGAACGGGATCCTCGGTTTTACGCAGCTATGCCTGAGCACCGAGTTGACGGAAGACCAGCGGGATTACCTGGACACCGTGGAGCGTTCCGCCGAATCGCTGATGCAATTGCTGAACGACATCCTGGACGTGTCCAAGATCGAAGCCGGCAAAATGGAACTCGACCGCGCGCCTTTCTCCATGCGCGATTGCGTCGAGGGATCCACCCGGACCATGTTTGCCGCCGCTCAACAGAAGGGCCTGGAGCTGGCCTGGGAGGTCGATCCGCAGATTCCCGATAACCTGGTGGGCGACGACACCCGCATCCGCCAGGTTCTGCTGAACCTGATTGGCAATGCCATCAAATTCACCGATCGGGGTTCGGTGCGCGTGGGTGTCACCATACAACCGGCGCCGGACTCGAGCCTGGTGGCCCATTTTTCCGTCCGCGACACCGGGCCGGGCATCCCGGACGACAAGCGCAAGATCATCTTCGAGCCCTTCCGCCAGGCCGACGGCTCCACCACACGCCGCTATGGCGGTAGCGGCCTGGGCCTGGCGATTTCCAGCGGGCTGGTGGACATTATGGGAGGTAGAATCTGGGTCGCGAGCGAGTTGGGGCGTGGAAGCACATTCCACTTCACGGCGCCGTTTACCCTGGGCGCCACCGCGATGCCGCAGCGTATGGCCACGCCCGCAAACTCCATCGAGTGCGCTCCCCTGTCGATCCTGGTGGCGGAGGACAATGTGGTGAGCCAGAGACTGGTCACCGCGCTTCTCAGAGAGAGGGGTCACGCGGTAACTCTTGCCGGCAATGGCGCGGAAGTGATCGATTTGGTGGAGCAGCGAGCCTTCGACCTCATCCTCATGGATATTCAGATGCCCGAAATGGACGGACTGCAAGCCACCGCCGAAATCCGTCTCCGGGAAGGCCGGCGGGGGAAACACATTCCGATCGTCGCCATGACCGCGCACGCCATGGCCGGCGATCGCGAGCGCTGCCTCGATGCCGGCATGGACGGATACATCGCGAAGCCCATCCATCCCAGCGAACTGATGGCTTTGATCACGGGGATGAGCGCGCAAAAGACGGCGGTAGCCTCCGTACAGGGGGCGGCATGACCGCTTCCAACGTTCCTCTCGCCGTACAACGGGCCCGTTTACTCAAGGAAGTGCCGCCATTCCGTCCGGTGGCTGTGCAACTCCTCAATCTGGTTTCCGATATCTCTCAGCCGCTCGCCAGCGTGGTGAGCCTGCTTCGTACCGACGCGGTACTGACCGCGGAGGTGTTGCGTCTGGCCAATTCGCCGCTGCTGGGGTGCCGGTCTGAAATCAAGAACATCATGCAGGCCCTGGCCTTCCTGGGGATGGAGCGGGTGAACTCGCTCATCGTCACCACGGCCATGCGCGGGGTCGCCGGCCCCTCCAGCGCGAACTTGGCGCGCGCCTGCTGGCGCCATAACCTGGCCACCGCCGTGATCTGCGAACGCTTGGCGCCACCCATACGCATCAGCCGGGAAAGAGGCTACATGTCCGGCTTGATTCACGATATCGGCCGGCTGGCGCTGCTGCGCGCATTCCCCGATTACGAAACAGCCCTGACGAAAGCAGCCGCCGAAGGAAGAGACCTCCTGGCCATCGAGAAGGGCCTCTACGGCATGGACCATACCGAAGCCGGAAGCTGGCTCCTGGCGCAGTGGGGCTGTCCGCTGGATCTTCAGACGGTCGCCTCCCTGCACGAAAACCCGGCCGCCGCCGCCGGCCCCGACCGCAACCTGGTGTGCCTGGTGGGAGTGTCATCCCAATTGGCCGATTTAATGGATTTCTGCGAATTTGCCGACGCGCCCAAGTCCAGCCTGGCCAAAGTGATGGAGATGTTTCCTGAGATCGGCAACCAACTGGCGGACGTTCCGGCACTCAGCGAGTTAGTAGCGACGCGCGTCAACGGCATCGAGCTGAGTCTAAGCTAGCGTACAGAGCCGCGACCGCGAGGGAGCGGTGCCTTTCGCGTGCAGATACAAGCACCGCTCCCTTGCGGTCGCGGCTCATTAGGACTCATTTCCCATCCGCGCACTCCTCGATGGCATCGCAAGCCGCCCGCACGGCGTCTTCCGCGCGAACCCGGCACGCCGCTTCCGCCGCGGCCTTGGCGTGGCCGCGTTCCTTGATGCCCAGCCCGTTGGCAAGCATGGGATGCAAATCGCCGCGCGAACCCCCGTGGCCGCCAGCAGGATTCGTTTCACCTCACCGCGTCCGGCGCGGCGAGTAGCTCGATCTTTTCTACCATCCGCACCCAGCGGGCCTCCCGTTTCTCCCAGCGCAACACCAGGCGCAGCGGCCCGTCGTGCGCGGAAAGCGGCTGGCCGTCCATTTTGTCGGCCAGGATAGCGCGGTTGTCCGTGAAGGCGGGATCGAATTCCGGCAACGAGAAAACAGCGCGGTATCCGTCGTGCGCCGTTACCACGAGATAGCGGGCCAGCATCGGGCCGCGCACGTCCTCGCCTTGCGGAAGACCGGCGCGGCTCAGCAGTACGTCCATGGCGACGCCTTCGAAGAGGTGCTCCTTACCGTCGTGGGTTTTGCCACTGACGGAGGTGCGCGGCATCGCCGCGATCTCGGCAAGAGTCAATTGCAGGGCGGGTTTGGCGACGCCGTCGCGCCCCGAGATGCCCTCAATCCGTAGAGCAGGGCCGGCTGCGAAGGCCGCGGCGGCCACAAAAAGCAGAGCGGGCAGACGCATAGGATTGTTATTTTACCGCGAACCTGTCGTGCAAGAGAGACAGCGCCATTTAGGCAAGCCCCCACGTGGGACATGCTTCAGCTCGTCCGGCGAGCGAAGCTCGCCTCGTAGCTTGCCGGCTCGCGCGCCAGCAGAATGCGTTCGCACGCGCGTACTACCTGGAGCGCGGCGTCAGTGTTGCTCCACGCCGCCGCGCCCTCGCGCAGCAAAGACAACTCCGCCGGGTTCGACACGATAGCCGCGATGCCGTCTGCCATGCGGCCGCTGTCCCACTGCGACTCGGGCACCACGGTAGCTCCCGTGCGGGCCGCATAAGCCGCCGCGTTGGCTGTCTGGTGATCGTTAGCCGCGCCGGGCAGCGGCACCAGAAAAGACGGGATGGCAGCGGCCGACAACTCCGCCATGGAATGCGCGCCCGCCGAAGCTATCGCCAACGTGGCGCCCTCATACACCGAAACCATGTCTTCCACGAAGGAATCGACGCGCGCCTCCACGCCCGCCGCTTGGTAGGCGCGGGCGATCGCCGCGGCATCGCCGAATCCGGAAATGTGACGCACCGAAAACATCAATCCGCGCCGCCGCAATTCACCGAACAGTCCCGGAGCCTCGCGATTCAACACCGGCGAGCCTTCCGACCCGCCCAACACCAGGAACCGCCAGGGCGGCGTATCGCGCTGCGGCGACCGGGCGATGGCGCCGATCGGAACACCGGTAACCTCCACATGGCCGCGAACCCGCCGGCCCGTCTCCGCGAAACCGACGCATACCAATGACGCAAACCGCGCCGCGATGCGATTCGCCAGGCCGGGCTCGACGTTCGCCTCGTGTATCGCCGCGGGAATGCCGAGGGAGTGTGCCGCCAGGCACGTACTGAACGCTGCGTACCCGCCTGCCCCGATCACCAGCTGAACCTTCTCGCGCCGCAGAATCCTGCGGGCCGCCCAAAATCCCGCCGGCAGACAGGCGATGGCTCGCAGCTTCCCGGCCAATCCCTGGCGCGCCCACGGCAGTCCGGGAATCACTTCCAACCGTTCGCCATGCGCCGGCACGAGGCGGCCTTCGAGACCGGCCGCGCACCCGATGAAGAAGCCTCTGGCCCCGAATTCCCGCCGATAGACCCGCAGAAACTCCAGCGCCGGCAGGATGTGGCCCGCGGTGCCTCCGCCTGTCACCGCAATTCTGCGCTCCGCCGGGGGCTCCATCAAAGTTGTATTCTAGTTTAAACGTTCACACGGTGCCCAGGAAACACTCCACGTTTTGGCGGGAATACGCCAGCTACTTCCGAGCGCATCGCGCGCTACTGGCCGGAGTGACGCTCGCCGGTCTCGTCCAATCCTTCGCCTACCTCCCGTTCGCGGCCGTCCTGCGGCGCACGTTCGACATTATTCTTCCCGCGCGCAATTTTCGCGGGCTATGGATCGCCGTGGCGGAGTTGCTCGCGCTGCAAATCGGCAGTCTGCTCCTCGGCTGGTGGATTCGCGTTACCGGCCTGCGCGCCAACCAGGACGTCCTCGCCCGCCTGCGCACCGAAAGCCTGCGCCACCTTTACCAGCTGCCGCGCAGTTTCCACACGGCGGCCGATGCCGAACTGCTGCACTTCACGCTAGTGCACGAAATCAACTGGATCGAGCGCATGAACAACGCCCTCACCAGCCAACTGCTACCGGGGACGCTGGCGGCCGTCGTCTTGTTTTCGATTCTCTTCTGGACGCAGCCCGCCTATGCGCTGATCATCGCCGTATGCGCGCCCGCGCTCTTCGTGGTGAATCGCCTGGCGGTGCGCCGCATCTGGTTCCAGCAGGAGCGGCTGCGGCAAGCGTCGGAAGACTTCAGCCGCGGCGTGCGCTTCGCCATCGCCGCTCTGGAGCTGACACGCTCGCAGGCCGCCGAGGAAAGCGAGCTCGCGCGGCAGGGTGGCAACGTCGAGCGCTTGCGCGGTGTCTCGCTCGATCTCACGCGCTATGAGGCCGGCCAGCAGCTCCTGCAGAACGCCCTGATCCTGGCCGCGACTCTGGCGGTGCTGCTGGCCGGAGGGTGGGCCGCGGCGGGCGGCCGCATCACCCGCGGCGAGATCATGGCGTTTTATGTGGTGACCGCCTTGTTCGCCGCTCAGGCGCGCCTCATCGTGGAAGCCATCCCCCCGGTGCGTATGGGGCTGCGCGCCTTTCGCAGGGTGGCCGATTTGCTCTCCGTTCCCGAGCGCGAGCCTTACACCGGAACCGAGGCCATCGCCTCCATCGAGGAACTGCGCCTCGCTGACGTGGCATTCGGGTACGACGGCACTCTGCCGCTGGTGCAGGATGTCAATCTCACCGTGCGCCGCGGCGAACGCGTGGCTCTGGTGGGCGCGAACGGCAGCGGCAAGAGCACGCTCCTGTACCTGATCGCCGGATTTTACCGTCCGCAGCGCGGCGCGCTGGCGGTCAACGGCGTGCCTTACGATCGCGTCTTCATCCGCTCGCTGCGCGCCCGCATGGCCATCGTGGCGCAAAATCCGTTCCTATTTGCCGGCACCCTGCGCGAAAACGTCGCCTATGGCAATCCCGAAGCGACGGCGGAAGACGTCTGGGAAGCGCTCCGCTGGGCTGGCGCCGACGATTTCGTGGCGCAACTGCCGGACACGCTGGACACCCCGATCGGCGAGAACGGCGTGCGCCTCTCCGGCGGCCAGCGCCAGCGCCTGGTGATCGCCCGCGCGTTGCTCCGCCGCCCCGATCTGCTCATCCTGGACGAACCAACCAACCACCTGGACGACGCCGGCATCGCCAGCCTGATCGGCAGCCTCGATCGCGTCCCGTTCCGCCCGGCAGTGATCGTCATTTCGCATGAATGGCGCGTGCTCCGCTACGCCACGCGCGCCTGGCGCGTCACCGGCGGAAAGCTGGTGGAGACGGCGCTGGAGTATCGTCCTTGAACCAACGCCCGGTGGCCGTGGTGGTGGTGGGTGACCTGGCTCGCAGCCCGCGCATGTTGAACCATGCCCGCGAACTCGCTCGTACCGGCCGGCCGGTTTGGCTCATCGGATTGCGCGAACGCGATTTCGATCCTCCCGCCGGCGTCCGCCTCGCCCCTCTGCGCTCCTGGAGGAAAATCGGCGCGTACGGCCTTGGCGGAGCGGCGGTACGGATGGGGCTTACCGGGTTTCAATTGCTGACGGTGCTGGTGCGCCGCCGCCCCGCAGCCATCATGGTACAGAATCCCCCCACGTTTCCAACCTTGCTGGCCGCCTGGATGGCCGCCCGATTCCTGCGTGCGCGACTTGTCATCGATTGGCACAACTACGGCTATTCCATGCTCGCCCTGCGCCTGGGAGCGGACCGAACCTTCACGCGGCTCGCCGCGAGGCACGAGGGCTGGATGGCCCGCCGTGCCGGCCGGCATTTCTGTGTCTCGCAAGCCATGCAGGCCGACCTCGCCGGCCGCTTCGGAGTTCGCGCCGACGTGCTGTACGACCGGCCGGTGGCGTGCCTCTCGTCCACTCCCGGCACCCGCCTGATCGCGGTCTGCCCCGCCGGTTGGACCGCGGACGAGGATATGCCGCTGCTGCTCGATGCGCTCGAACTCGCGGCCGCCCGCGAAATCGAGATTCATCTGACCGGCGATGGCCCGCTCCGCGCACAGATCGAGCCGCGCATCGCCGCCCTCCGCGCCGCCGGTTGGCAGATTCACAGCGGCTTTTTGAGCGAAAAGGAATATCGCCGGCTCCTCTCCTTCTGCCACTTCGGTCTGAGCCTGCATCGTTCCAGCTCGGGCCTCGATCTCGCCATGAAAGTGGTCGATCTATTCGCCGCCGGCGTGCCTGTGTGCGCTCTCGACTACGGCGGCAGCCTCAGCGAGCAGGTCTCCGACGGCCAAACCGGATTCCTCTTTCGCACCGCTTGCGATCTCGCCACTCTGCTGGAGCGCCTCCAGCGGGAGCCGTCGCTGCTTGCCCCCATGCGGGAGCGCATTCGAGGCGCCTGGGGCACCACCTGGAGCGAGGAATGGCGCCGCGTGGCAGGCCCGGTTTTCGAGGGAGCACCGTGACGCGCCGGCGCGTTCTCGTGGCGCACCCCTATATCGGCATTGTCGGCGGAGGCAATGTCGTCGCCGCCTGGGCGCTCCAGGCCCTTCGCGAGGAGTTCGAAGTGATCCTCGCGACCCTCGGCCCGGTGGACTGCCCGGCTTTGAACCGCAATTTCGGAACTTCTCTTCGCGAGAGCGACTTCGACCTCCGGATCGCACCCGGCCGGTATCGGTCTCTCCTGCGCGTGGTGCCTACGCAGGGCGCCCTCATGGAACTCGCCGTTACCGCGCGATGGGCGCGGGCGCTCGCCGCCCAGGAGCGTGCCGATGTTCTGCTGAGCACCCATAACGAGATGGATTTCGGACGCCCCGGCTTGCAGTATGTTCACTACCCTTGGGCCTACCTTCCACGGCCGGATATCGAAATGCAATGGTTTCACCGCATCCCCGGCTTCCTGCCGGCCTACCGCGGCATGTGCCAGTCGATCGCCGGTGGCTCGATTCACGGAAGGGGACTCAACCTGTCCCTGGCGAATTCCACATTTGTGGCCGGCAAAATCAAGGAAGTTTATGGAACGAGTTCCGAGATTCTATATCCGCCCGTGCCGGGCAGCTTTCCCAACGTTCCGTGGCAAGAACGGCGATCCGCCGCGGTTGCCATCGGCCGGATGCATCCCGTCAAGCGCTGGGAGATGGCCGTGGAGATCGTCGAGCTGGCGCGTGGCCGCGGAGTCGACATAGGCCTGACGCTGATCAATCAGCCCGACCAAATAGACTACGGCCGCAAGATCGCCGAAATGGCTGCCAGCCGGCCCTGGTTCCGGCTCCTTAGCGGAATTACTCGCGAGCAGTTGGTCGCCGAGGTCGCCCACCATCGCTACGGTATCCACACCATGGAAGACGAGCATTTCGGCATCGCCGTGGCGGAAATGGTACGCGCCGGCTGCATCCCGTTGGTGCACGATTCCGGAGGACCAGTGGAAATCGTCGGCGGGCTCAGCGAGCTAAGGTTTCGGAGCGTCGAAGAAGGAGCGGCCGCACTGCGAAAAATAATTCAGGACGCTACCCTCCAGGACCGTCTGCGCAGCACCCTCGCCCAACAGCGGGATCGATTTTCGGTGGAGGCCTTTTGCGAGTCGCTGCTTCGGGTAGTTAGGCGTCAATGCAAAACAAATTTAGCCACCGATGAACACCGATAAACACCGATAAAACAAAGCACTTTCTTATCGGTGTTCATCGGTGTTTATCGGTGGCCAAAATGTCTTTTCACTCCGGCATCACCTCAAAAATCTTAACCGCCCGTACCCTGCGCCCGGGCGCCAGGGGCAGGGGATCGGACGAGAACACGCGCCTCAACCCCTTCACTGCCGGCAGCGTGACACAGCTCTTTCCCGGATTGAGGCAGCCCACCGTGAGCCGTGCGGACGCATGCTCCGCCAGATAACCAGCCGCCTCCGCCTCGCTGGAGCAGTGGCGGCTCGACACCACCAGTTCCACCGTCCTTCCCCTGGGCCCGGGCGTGGGCGCCGTCTCGAAGACCCATGGGCCAGTGCCGTCCACCGCCTCTCCGTCCGCCAGATAGAGCCGCGACACCAGCGTTTGGTAATAGGTCGGCAGATAGACGTCCAACGTTCTCGTGACACCGTCGCTGTCGCGTTGCACCACCGTTTGCACATAGTTGTCCAAATCGCGTCCCAGCATGCGGATCTGCACCGGCAAACGCGAGCGGCTGATGCCGTCGAACAGCGGCCCCTGAGGGTCCACAACCACGTATCGTGCCCCGGTGTGCCGCAGCCAGGCGACGGCCGCTTCCGGGATGGTCTCCGTATACAGGCGTGCCATTTCGTCCGCGCCCGCCTGAGTTCCATTCGACATCGGGATGCGATGACTCAACTGCTCCATGGCGTAACTGCGGTCCCACCAGATAGCCACGCCCCAAGCCCCTGCCGCTTGCGGCGATCCGTAGTAGTGCGACCAGGCGCCGGCATCGCTCAGGGGCTCCGGCGAATTATCGCGCAGCCAGGCGAACGCGGCGAGCCAGTCGGCGCTCTCGCCGGCATCGATATGCATCTGCGCGATCGCCCACGGTAAATTGACCGACACGATCAGAACGGCGAGTCCGCCCGCCACGGCCATCCTGCGCATAGGCCTGACCCGATGCACCAGCCACGCGCAACCCACGCCCGCCAGCACCGCAGCCACCGGAAGGAAGTAAAGCGCCATGCGCACCTGCATAATCGTACCGAGGGCCATCACGACGGTCCACAACACCAGCAGGCGGATCGCGGGACGCCGGGCCTTCCACACCATCCGGACCAGAACGGGAAACGCCGGAATCCAAACGACACCCAGCGCCTCGAATATCGACGGCCATCCGCTGCTCGAACCGCCGCGGAAGATGGGCTGCATTTCCTGTACGGTGTTCACAATCCGGCTGGACGCCTCGTGTCCCGCCACCCGGCGGATCTCGTACCACAGCGAGCCGAGCAAATGCGGCATCCCTGCCAATGCCACTGCCAGCCCGGCCGCCGCCACGGCGAACGGCGCCAGTACGCGGATTCGAGGCCGCCAATTCCGCCGCCTCGCCACGACGTCCAACGCCCACACCGACGCGGCCAGCGCGCCGCTAGCGGCCAGGGCCAGCCAGGAGTACTCGGTCCATAAACTGGCCGATGCCGGCAGGAACACGATCGCCGCGGCGATGACCGCGCGCAGCACCGCCGGCGCGGCCGAAGGCGCCACCAGCGCTAGGCAGGCAAACGTCGCTGGAACGAAAATGCCCGCCGGACGAGTCCCCAGGAATAGCCCGAGAGCGATGCCGCTCAGCCAGGCGAAGCGCACGCCGCCCGTGTCGATGGCCGCGCACATCCACGCCAGCGCGAGGAACGCGAACCAGCCCTCAGCCGCGTGATGGTCGGCCAGACCGAGGTGCGTCAGCCACAAGAATGCCCCAAAGCCGACGGCTAGCCAGAGGGCCGCGAAGGCTCCCGCCGCGTATCCGAAAAGCCGCCGCGCCAGAAAAAATGCCGAGATCGGAAACAGGCCGCCCAGAATCGCGGGGAGCCACGCCGCCACGCCATCGATCAATCCCGGCGCCGGTGCGCCCCATCCCAGGATCCACGCGGGCGTCGCCAGCAGGTAGTCCCAAACCGGCCCGGTGGGAATGCTTTGTCCACCGGGGAAGAGCGCGTACGGGTCGAAGGCCGAGCGCTGCGGGAAGTGCGCCAGCAGATTGTGAACCGTGCGCACGTGGAACCAGGCATCGGGCTCCTGGAAATTGACGATGCCATGCGCAAACACCACGCCATACGCCGGCAGCACGCGCAGAAGAAAGGCGATCGCCACCGAAGCTGCAAGCGCGGCCAGTGCGCGCGATGAGGTTTTGTTTTCCACGCCTGGGAATGAGTTGGCTCTCAATTATAACTTCCTGCCACCTGCTAAGACGCTGAGACCTTGGAACCCTTACCCTCCGTGGTTACGGCGATGCCACCGGGTTCAGTCTCCGTGGTGAGGTGAACCCATCCTATCCACAACGCCGTGTAGCCCCGGACGGGAGACGGCCCAGGCGGCATCTCGGGCCACGACCCTCTACCTCCGAACCTGGTCATCTCCGCCTCCTCAGCGTTCTCCAGGTAATTAGCCTCTATTGCTGCTCAGCGTCCGCGTCTCTGCGGTGAATATTCTTTTCTTCCCCCGAAAATGTCAAAATAACGAGAGACCCATGCCCGACGCCCAAACGACTTCGCCGCCAGCATCGCCAATGCGCCTGGGCCGATTTCTGCTGGTCTTCGGAATCAGCCTGGCGGTGTTATTCGGGCTCCTGTTGGCGCCTGCATCCGCCCCGGCCGTCAACCGCTTCACCAACGGCCTGGTGACCGTCTCCGCGGCGCTCATCCGTTTTTTCGGAGGACACGCAGTAGCAATTGGCGACCTCCTCCAGGATCCGTTCAACCGTTTTGCGATTCAGATGGCTTACGGCTGCAACGGCGCCCACGTCACCATTCTGCTATGGGCGGCCGTACTGGCCTTTCCCGCCACGTGGAAACAAAAAGCCAAGGGACTGCTCGCCGGCACCGCGGCCATTCACGTAGTGAATCTGATCCGCTTCATCAGCCTGTTCTACGTGGGCGAGTACAATCGCGCCTGGTTCGATTTCGCGCACCTGTACCTCTGGGAGAGCCTTATGATGATCGACACCCTGGTGATCTTCTGGACGTGGGCCCACTTCGTGCGTAAGTCCGGGCAAAAGGCAGATGCGAGCGCCCGCTAGTCCGCAGGCGCGGTTCCTGTTGCGCGGCTCTGGCTTGTTTATCGTCCTGCTGACCGTGTGGTGGTGGTTATTGCTTTCGCCCATGCTGGCTGGCCTGCGGCTCTCCACGCGCGTACTTCTGTGGGTGATGCCCGGCGGAAGTTCCGCCTCGGGCGTCACGGTCCAACCGGACAGCGACTGGCTGCTGCGCATTCCACTCCCCGGATTTCTGGCCAGGCAGGATGCCGTACAACGCGCTTACGGCCGGGCCCCCGGAGCGCCGCCGGTGAATATCCGGTCCTTCCGGCTGGTCATCGGCGAGCGAATTCCCACCTTCTTCACTCTCGGGTTTCCGCTTTTCTGGGCTCTGGTGCTGGCCGCCCCGCGATCGCGCCGGCTGTGGCGCGTGGTGGCGATCGGCAGCGCGCTCCTGGCCTTGTTAGCGCAACTCTCGCTACTGTTTTATGCGGCCTTCTCCATTGAGACCAATCTCCATTTGGCAACCTCCGCTGCGGCGTCGGCTATCTGGAGCGCCGTCGAGTACCTGAACGTCAACGTGGCGCCGTACCTCGCCCCGGTATTGCTCGCCGCATGGCTGCACACCGAACTCCGCGCACAGATTTTTTCCCGGCCCGCGGAACCGGAGCCCGCGCCGGTCGTCCAAGAGGAAAAGGCGCGCCGCGGAAAATACCGCGCGCGGAAGTAATGCCGTTACTGCCGGCGATTCGCGGAAGCGGTTTGGTAAGCTGAAAACACATGAGAATCCTGGTAGTCGAGGATGAAAAACGCATCGCCGACTTCCTCTGCCGCGGCCTGCAAGGCGCGGGATATGCAGTGGATGCCGCGCCCACCGGCGCCGCCGCGCTGGAAAACGTGCACTCCACCGACTACGATCTGGTGATACTCGACCTCATGCTGCCCGACATGGATGGGCTGCAGGTACTGGAGAAGGTCCGCAATCGCAAGACCGGTCCGCCCGTCCTTATTCTGAGCGCTCGCGGCACGCTCGATGACCGCGTCCGCGGCCTCGAACAGGGCGCCGACGATTACCTGGTGAAGCCCTTCGCGTTCGTGGAACTGCTGGCGCGCGTCCGTGCGCTGCTCCGCCGCGGCCAGCCCACGCCCGAGAAACTGCAAGTCGCCGACCTCACCCTGGATTGCATTCGCCGCAAAGTCTTGCGTGGCGCCGAGGCCATCGACCTGGCGCCCAAGGAATTCGGCATCCTCGAGTACATGATGCGCAACCGCGGCCGTCCGCTCAGCCGCACCATGATCGTGGAGCACGTGTGGGACATGGATTACGACGGCCTCACCAACATCGTCGACGTCTATATCCGGCATCTGCGCAGCAAAATCGACGACCGCTTCCCGCAGAAGCTGATCCAGACCGTCCGGGGCATCGGTTATATGATCGAAGTTCCCGAAAAACCCGCCGAACAGCCGCAGGTGTGACGTGATACGACTACGCGATTTTCGCCGCTTCGCGCACCAGGTGCGCCGGCGCATGATCGCCGTCCGCGGACTGCGCACGCGCCTGATGGTGGCGTACGCTCTTTTTTTCGCCATCTTTCTGACCGGCCTCGCAGCCGTTTTCCGGGCGCGCCTGGAGAGCACCCTCGACATGCAGGCGCAAGACAAGCTGAACGAAGAATGGGTCAGCATGAAGGGTGGCATTCTGCGCATCGATACCGGTTCGGAAGAGGGCCCCCTAAAGGGCCAGAATGGCGCCAACTGGTACTACGACGAGGACGACCCGGATGAAAAAACAGACGTCCTCGACATCCAGAAAATCTTTCTCATCACCGACCGGGATGGAAGCGTGATTCAGGACGTGAAGTCGGGCGACCGGCAGGTTTCCTCTACTTACGAGAGCATCGGCATCGATCCGCCACAAGTGGTGCGCGCGCGCGTACAGGAGGCCATGCAGTTTCTGAAGACGCTGAAGCCGGGAGCGCCCGGCAAGGCATTCTGGTCCGTCCGGAAGGATTCGGACGGCGTCCGGTACCTCATCCGGTCGGGCGTCTTTCTCGATGAGGGGCGCTTCGAGCCGGGTCATCACGTGCCGTATTACGTGTCGATCGGCATTCCGCGGACCGACACCGACAAGACTCTGGCCCAATTCACCTGGGTGTATGTGGCAGTGATCCCCGGCGCCCTCATATTGGGTTCGTTCCTCGGCTGGGTGATGGCCGGGCGCGCGCTCACTCCGGTGATGGATATCGCGCGCGCGGCGCAGCGCATCTCCGGATCGAACCTGAGCCTGCGCATACCCACGCGCGAAACCGGCGACGAGCTGGATTATCTGATCCTCACTTTCAACCGCATGATCGACCGCCTGGAATCCTCCTTCCAGCAGATGAAGCAGTTCTCGGCCGATGTTTCCCACGAGCTGCGCACGCCCATCACAGGTATTCGCGGCCAGCTCGAAGTGGCGCTCTTCACCGCCCAGACCACCGATCAATACCGCGAGGCCATGTTCAACGCGCTGCAGGATATTGACCGTCTCTCGCAGATCGTGCGAGCGCTCCTGCTGCTTTCGCAAGCCGAATCGGGCCAGGTGATTCTGCAAAAGTTGCGCATCGATCTGTGCGAAGTCGGGTCAGACCTGGTGGATGAGTTTCAAATTCCCGCCGAAGCGGCCGGCGTGCGCCTCACTGTCGACCGGCCGGAGGAGTGTTTCATCGAGGGCGATCGCGTGCAGATCGAACGCATGATCAGCAACCTCCTGTCCAACGCGCTGAAATTCACACCGGAGGGCGGTGAGGTTCGTTTGCGCTTGAGTACCTCCCCCGAATTCGTGGAGATCGTGGTGGAGGACACGGGCCGCGGCATCGCCACCGAATACTTGCCGCACATCTTCGATCGCTTCTATCGCGTCCCCGGTTCCGGCACCGCGCCCGGGCCGGAGCAGGGTTTGGGGCTCGGTCTCAGTTTCGTGGCGTGGATCGTGAAAGCGCACCACGGCAAAATCGACGTCGAAAGCACGCCCGGTAAGGGGACGCGCTTCATCATTCAGTTGCCCGCCCCGGGAGTTGGGTCGGACACCATGGAATTGGCAGGCGAGCCGGCAGTAGGGGGATAATTGTGTGCGGCGGACCGCCTGGTCCGCGCGGCACGCTCACGTCCCGCTCTTGCTGTGAATTCAGACGCTTGCCGCCGCGCGCGTCAGCCGCTCCGGGGGCGCGCCGCGCCATGAGCCACTCCCCCGATGAATGAGCCGCGACCGCAAGGGAGCGGTGCTTTTCTTATTTCTTCCGCAGCGCGCTGTGCTTGAACCCGTACAGGAAATACAGCACCAGCCCGATCACCAGCCAGCCTCCGAACCGTTTCCACGCCTGGTCGGGCAGTCCTTTCATGATGAACAGGCAGCCGGCCGCCGAGAGCACGCATACGGGCCAGACCAGCGGAACGCGAAACGGGCGCGGACGTTCGGGCTCTTTGTAGCGCAGTACCAGCACGCCGATGCTCACCAGGATGAACGCGAACAGCGTGCCGATATTGGTCAAATCGTACGTCTCGCCGGCATCGCCCACCAGCGACCACAGCGCCACGAAGATGCCTGTCAGCAGCGTCGTCGCCCACGGAATATGCGTGCGCGAATGGATCTTCGCCGCCCACTGCGGCAACAGGCCGTCGCGCGCCATGGCGAAGAAGATGCGTGGCTGTCCGTATTGAAATACCAGCAGGACGGCCGACATCGAGACCGCCGCGCCCAAGGCCACGATCCAGCCCACCGCGTGGAAGCCCGACACGTCCAGCGCGTACGCCAGCGGGTCCGCCGCCTTGCCGAGTTCCTTATACGGGACCATCCCGGTGAGCACGAAACCCACAATAATGTAGATCACCGTGCAGATCCCCAGCCCGCCGAGAATGCCGATGGGCAGATTTCGCTGCGGATTGATCGTCTCCTCCGCGGCCGTGGAAATGGCGTCGAAACCGATATAGGCGAAGAACACGATGGCCGCGCCCTGATGGATCCCGGTGAATCCGTTGGGCGCGAACGGATGATAATTGGCCGACTTCAAATGGGTGATGCCGACTGCAACGAAGAGACTCAGCGCCAGCAGTTTGATGATCACCATGATGTTGTTGGCGGTAGCGCTCTCGCGCGCCCCGCGCAGCAGCAGCCAGGTAATCAGCATGACGATGCCGAACGCCGGCACATTGACCAGGATCGGCACTCCCAGCACGTGCGGAGCCGACTGCAACAGCCCATGAACCGGCGCATCGGGACTCAGCAGTGCGGTGCGATAGCCGGTGCTCAGCCACGGCGGCAGGTCGAAACCGACTCCGTGAAGCAGGGTCTTGAAATAGTCTCCCCAGGAGATCGCCACCGCGACATTTCCGACGGCGTATTCCAGGATCAAATCCCATCCGATGATCCACGCGACCAGCTCGCCCAGTGTGGCGTAGGAGTACGCGTATGCGCTGCCAGCTTGCGGAATCATGGATGCCAGTTCCGCATAACAGAGGCCGGCCAGGGCGCAGGCGCCGCCTAGCAGCAGGAACGAAAAGACCAGCGCCGGACCGGCGCCCACGCGGATCGTTTCGCCATTGGGGCCCAGTTGGCCCGCGGCCGCCGTGCCGATGGCGCCGAAGATTCCCGCGCCGATCACCGCCCCGATGGCCAGCATGATCAGGTCGCCGGCCCGCAAGCTGCGCTTGAGACCGCCGGAGCCTTCGGTATCCGCTACCAGTGCGGCAATCGGCTTCCGCTCGAAGAGTTGGGACATTTCGCAAATTCTAGCAGAATACCGGCCGGCTACGCGTTCGACGCCAACGGATACCCCAGCGTACCCATCAGCCACTCGCGATTCCTGCGCACATCGTCCGTCAGCCGCCGGCACAATTCTTCACGCTGTTCGAAGAGCCGGTACCCCGCGCGCGGGCGCAAATATCCGCGGGCTTTCGGCTCGCACGCGAACACCGCTTCTTCGCCATCCTCGCGCACCATGCGCTCATAGCGCGCGCGATTGTCGAGCAGTGCTTTCATCAGGAACGGCATCACCATCGAGTAGTCTCCCTGCATGCTCTCCGTGGTCTGCAGGTACGTGTCCTTATCGACCTTCCCCCACGTCACCGCTTCCGCGGGCGGGCACGACGAGAGCGATCCATCCGTCACCGGCGCCGTCACAATCTGCACGTCGAACTGGTAGCCGCGGACATTCGGCAGTCCCAGCACCTGCCCCAGCGCCGGCTCCGGCTGAAGATTGTAGTTCTTCGGCACTCCGCCGCCTAGAATCACGGCGCCGAGAGCCTGGACCGGATTGTCGAAGAGCCCCCAGCGATGGTAGGCGCAAGCTTCGAACACCTCCGCGTGCAGGTCGAGATCGAACGCGTACTCGGGAATCAGGCCCGCCTCCCGCATGGCCCACAGCTTCATGGAATTGAGGAAGACGCTGCCATCGCCCGGCGCCCCCACGAAGATCGGGATGGCCGCCGAGTGGCAAGTGGAAAGCAGGCCCGGAGCGACGCCGTTCTGCTTTTCCTGCGCGGCGTAGAATCGTCCCAACAGGTAGCGCAGCTCGGTGCCGGTCATCTTACGCTGGAATTCCGGCCGCGCCAGGACGGCGGTAAGAAAGCGATCCTGATCGAGCAGCACGCCTTCGTCGAAGGCCATATCGGTAACCCGGATGGTGCCTTCATCGCGCAGTGCGCCGTCGTCGGCGAAGATGGGGACCTCGTGAATGGGCCCGGTTTTGTAAGCGTCCAGACTGCGGTGGCCATCGTGATAGCAGACCGCGTCGGTGGTGCTCAGATAAGCCACCCATCCCGTTTCCAGCAGCGGGATGAGCCATGTTTGATGTTGTCCGGAGACGGTCACGGGACCGGAAACCGCCAGCGTTAACGGGCACCCCATGCCGATGGCCTGATCCAGAATTTGGTAGATGCGCCGCAGGAACGCGCCGCCGAAGGCGGGCAGACAATGTGTGAAGATCTCGTCCAGAGTGGAGCATTCATCCACACGGCGGACGTGCACGTAACTACGGTGTTTCGCGGGCATAAGCTTGACGGTAGCAGACTGGAAAGGGAGTCAGGTAGAAATGACGTTACGCCGCGGGCGGCGTATTGAGGCGCCTCTCGACGTCCAGAAGGCGTGTTTCCAGGACGGTCAGCCGGTGCTTCAGGCCGGCCTCGGTGTCGTCCTGCGCCTTAAACCGCGATTGCACACTCTCCGTAAAGCCGTAGAACGCATGCAGAAGTTCCGTTTGCATGTCGCGCATTTTCTCGGTCAGACGCGCCTCGGCCTCGGACATTTCGGCTTTCAGCCGTGTCTCGACTTCGGACATTTCGCCTTTTAGGCGTGTCTCGAGCCCGGAGATCTTTGACTCGACGCCAGAGATCTCGCCTTTCAGGCGTGTCTCGAGTCCGGAGATCTTTGACTCGACGCCAGAGATCTCGCCTTTCAGGCGTGTCTCCAGATCTTCCAGGTCGCCCTTCGTCGCCGGCGCGTTGCGATCGTTTCCCATCACGTTCATTTTACGATACCTGATGCGGAAGTGGTCCCGCGCGTAACGTGTTAAGGTTGAATCCTAGGGATGAACATTCTTTTCGTGGGGGATATTTTCGCATCTCCCGGGCGGCGCATCGCTGCCGACCATCTGCAGGACATCATCGCCACCAACCGGATCGACCTGACCATCGCCAACGCCGAGAATTCCGCCGGAGGGTTCGGCATCACGCCGGCCATCGCCGAGGAACTCTTCGAAATCGGCGCGGATGTGCTCACCTCCGGCAACCACATCTGGGACAAGCGCGAGATTTTCGATTACCTGAAGCGCCAACCGCGCCTGCTCCGTCCGGCCAACTACCCCGAGGGGCCGGGCAGCGGCGTCTTCGTGCAGCGCGCCCATAACGGCGTGGACTGTGCCGTCATCAATCTGCAGGGCCGCACCTACATGCCTTCCACCGATTGCCCGTTTCGCAAGGCAGACCAGATTCTGGCGGCGCTGGACCCGGCGGTGAAGGTGAAGTTCGTCGATTTTCACGCTGAAGTGACCAGCGAGAAAATCGCCATGGGCTGGTACCTGGACGGCCGTGTTTCCGCCGTCGTCGGCACCCACACCCACATCCCCACGGCGGACACCCGCATCCTTCCCGGCGGCACGGCTTATCAGACCGACTGCGGCATGACCGGACCGTACGAATCGGTCATCGGAGTGGATACCGGCATCATCATCCAGCGATTCCTGACGGGCCTTCCGGTCCGCATGGAAGCGGCGCGCAAAGGCGCGGAGTTGCACGCCGTGATTGTGGACGTGGACGAGGAGACAGGCAAGGCGCGCGCCATGCGGCGCCATGCCATCAACGGAGACTGACCGGATGGGCCCTTCCAGTCCGATTCCCGATTTCGCTGCCTTCTACGGTCAGGAGATCGGCGCGCTGCTCCTCGGGCTGGTGTTTTTCTTCCTCTACCGGCAGTCGCGCGTCGTCTACTTCGGTCTGTGGGCTATCGCCTGGCTGTTGCGCTTCCTGGCGGGCATTTTCGGCTATCAACTGTTGCGCAGCGGCTCGCTCGGGTGGATGGCGCCATACGCGGTCTTTGAATTCGGATTCGCCATCGTACTGATCGCGGCCGCGCGCGCCGGCTTCGCCTCCAGCATCAAGGACTGGCGCACGGTCCTCCGCTTGATCTCCATTCTGCCGATTTTCGTGGCGTTGATCTACGCCTTCGGCTGGTTTTCCCGCTTTGACGGCTACCGCGCCGCCGATGCCGTGGTGCTGTGCGCCGTCTACGCCTACAACTCCGTGGCGCTACGCAAGAATACCGGCCTCGGAGCCCGGGTTTTCCGCGTTTGTCTCTTAGTCCTGGGCGCGGGCTTGCTGCTGCGAGCCATGGAATTTATCGGCCTCTTCCGTATCTATCAAGGCTACGAAACCTACAGCGACTTCATTCTCCTCTGCCTGCTCGGTTTTGGGGCTATGGCGATGTGGAATGAAAGCCAGATCGACCGCATCCGCCAGCTGGCGGGCGAGGTGGACTACCTGCGCCGCGAATCGCACCAGCGTTTCGACCTGGATCACCTCACGGGACTGCTGAACCAGGCCGCTCTGTCCCGCCGGGTCGATCAGCCGGCGGCCTTCGATGGCGTGGTAGCGGTCTGCGATATGGACAACTTCAAGGACGTGAACGACCGCTATGGGCATCTGGTGGGCGATGAAATCCTGCGCAATATCGGCAACCTGCTGCGATCGTCCATTCGCCACGAAGACGAGGCGTTCCGTTGGGGCGGCGACGAGTTCGTCATTCTGTTCCACAATCAGCGGACGGAAGTCGCCAGCAAGCGCATGCAGGACATTTCCGCGCGATTGCTCGAATTCCGTGTGCGCGGCTACGGAGTGCTGCCGATTACTTTCAGCTGGGGCACCGCCGAGGCCGGCGGCCGCCTCTTGCGCGAAGCTCTCGATGAGGCGGACCAGAGCATGTACGCCCTCAAACGCGCCAAGCCGCGCACCGAATGGCGGGGGTAGACGTGGCGCAGGCACTCCTGCCTGCAGCGCCGAGACTCTTCTCGGCGCGACGGGTCGAGAAGAGTCTCGACCCAGCAGCCTGAAGGCTGCGCCACATCAACCCTACTTCACGTAAATGTACGTCTTGAACGGCGAGGACGCATCCCAGTTCGGTGCGCCGTTGATGATGGCGACGAACCAGACCGCCCCGGAAGTCGGCACCACGGTCTTCGGGATCTGCAGGTTGATCTGCCACATTCCCGGATACTGGTTGATTCCCGAATAGAGGATGTGCTGGATGTTCTGCTCCTGGTACGTCGGGTCGTTGACATCGACCCCATTGATCAACACGGTAACCGTGTACCGCGCCGGTATCGCGCTGCTGGCCGGTACCCCGTCGGCCGGCTCGCCGGGAACGGCGCCTTCACCAGTCATGTAGAGAGACACATAATCTCCCCGAGCGGCGGGATTACTGGCCGAGTTGATTGTGCCGTCCTTATTGATGGCAGCGGCGTAAACGGTTGCGCCCGTCTGCCCGCCGGGATACAGGAAGGCTCCCGGCGCCACCGAATTCATGGGTACCTGAGCGGCCCCCAACACCTGGCCGGTGGACACCTGAACCACTTCCAGATCGGCGTTCCCCGACGGGGTCGTCTCCTGGGGCACGATGAAGTTAATCTGGCCGGGGTAGACGATATAGAGAGGCGCCGCTACGCCGTTGACCAGCACTTCCACGTCTCCTAACTGAGTTGGCACCGGATAGCTGGAAAAAACATTCTGGGTGGTCAGGAATTGCGTAACGGCACAATTTTCGCACGGGAAGATGGTGGCGATCACCCCCGGAGCGAGCGAGCGCGACGGCAACGCGCTCTTCAGCGTGGGGTCATAAAGCGGCAGACAATTCGCCGACGGGTATTGCGAAGAGGTTACCGTGGTGGGCAGGAAGCTCGCGCCGTTGCACAGATTCGCCCCCGGGTAATAAATCGCCACCCGGTGAGCGCTGTCGGCGACGAAGAGATCCCCATACTGATCCTGGATGGTCGCCAGCGGTGAGTAGCCGAAATTGCCCGACGCTTCCACAATTCCGTTGATCGAACCCAACCCCAACAGCACCGACTGATAATTGGCGTAGCGGAGAGAGTTGCCGCCACCGTAATTGGCGACCCAGATCTCGCCCGTCACCGGGCTCACGTAGACGCTCGCTGGGCTGTTGAGGCCGTTGATAACTGCCGACGCCGACTCGCCCCCGGCCCCGGTGCCCGCCGCGTGAGGATCGTTAAAGATCAGAACCCGGTTGTTGCCGGTATCCGCCACGTAAACGAATCCGTTGGTGTCGCAGGAAATGTGGTGCGGAGAGTTCATGGAAGCGAGCGTACTACCAGGATTCTTGGCGTTAAATCCGCTCTGTCCGAAAACCACCGTCGCGGCTTTCCCGTTGTCCGTTCCGGCCACGAATGTTCCGTTCGTGGTGGGGACGTACAGCACGCGGTTGAAGTACTCATCGGATACCACCAACCCGTTGGGCGCGGCGCAAGCCTCCGACGGAGTGTTGCACGAAGGAGAAAACGCCAGGCCGTACGGAATGGCCATGTTGTTGGCTGTCAGATCGGGAATCGTCACCGTGAAGCTCGACTGTCCCAGTACCAGATCGGCTGCTTCCGGGGCCGTACCGGTGTAGGAGAATGGAGCCGGAAAGCGCAGTACACGGCCATTCAGCGAATCGGCGACGTAGAGGTTGCCCTTGGCATCCACCACCAGTCCGACCGGGCGATAGAGGCCGGAGCTGTTCGGCGTGTTGGGATTGCCGGAGGGGAAGTTGGCGAGCGCCGTGGTGAAGTCCGCTTGCCCGAGAACGATGTCCGCCTTATTCTTGGCGCCGTTCTGAAATTTGCGCAGATCTTTGAAGCCGAGTACGCGATTGTTGTAAGGGTCGGCAACGTACAGGTGGGGCGTACCGCTGCTATTGTCGATTGCCATGCCGGCGTCGGAGAACAGTCCGCTGGAGCCGCTCACCGCACCCGTAAATTGAAATTCCCGGCCCTCGATCAGATTCGGAGAATTGGCGTATGGAAAATCCTGTCCCAGGATTCGCCCAGCGGCGCCCAACGTATTGCCAGTTTGCGGCAAGTCGAGCACGCGGTTGTTCCCGGAATCGGCCAGGTAGAGATCTGTTCCCGTGTAAGCGACGCCCGCCGGAGCGGAAAACGTTAGGCCAGAGGGCTGGACGTTGCCGTTATTCGGCGCCTTGCAGGTCTGGTTCGGCGATTGCGTGCAGGTATTCAGCTGCCCTAGGATCGTTGTGGCGCTCGGCGGACCGGTAGAGGGCCAACTCGCGAACGGCGGGAAGATCATGATGCGGCTGAAGCCTGCGTCCACCACTCCCACCCCCGCGCCGCCGGCCAGAAAGAAGATTCCCTCGGGCGCTTGCAGCGTAGTGGAATCGAGCAGCGTCTGCAGAGCGGTTTGCGTAGTAGGGAATGTGTAGCCGGTGGGAAACACACCCAGAATATGGGTGGAGGCATTCATCCCGTTCGTGAACGGGCCGGGGAAGACCAGAACCCGCCCTAAATCCGTCACCCAGAGATTGCCGCTCGGGTCGAACGCGATCGACAACGGAGAGATGAACTGGTTCAGCACCAGGAAGCTGGCGGAAGCGTTGGCCAGTGCCGGCGAGTTGCTTGTGAGGCTCGGCTGGCCGATTACCAGATCTGCCGTGAGCGAGCCGCCACCGGTCGATAGACTCGATGCATTAAACCTGATTACGCGGGCGTTTCCGGCATCCAGCACCCATAGATTCCCGGAGCTGTCGAACGCCAGGCTGGATGTCAGCACGGTGGACCCGTTGCTCAGCAGCAGCCCTTGAGCCGTTGGCGTCGAAGTGCCCCCCGGATAATTGGCGCCATACCCGCCGACGGTCGCCTGGCCGATCCAAAGGTCGGGTTCCGGGAACTGGCCGGTTTGCGCGAATGGTTTGGGATAGCGCAGCACCCGGTTATTGCCGGCGTCGGCGACATACAGATTGCCGTTCCCGTCTACGGCAAGGCCGCTGGGACGCGTCAGGCCGGAGGTGTAAGTTGAAGTTTTCTGCGCTACCGCGCCGGGGCCTTCCGCAAATGTGGTATCCAGATCGGGCTGTCCGATCGCCAGATCGGCCTTCTGTCCGGTAGTGAAAGTCGCGGCATTCTTCCAGGCGAGCACGCGGTTATTCACGTAATCCGAAACATAGAGAATTGGCGGCGAAACTGAGTTATCCAGAGCCACCGCTTGCGGGGCGAAAAGTTCGCGGCCCTCAACCAGGTTCGGACTCTGGGGGGAATTCTCCACGATGAGCTGCGGGGTGCCGACAGCCCGTTCCGGCACCGGATTGAGAGTGATCTGCGAGTAAGCCGGCGCGGCGCCGAATACCGCTATAGTCAAGACGCAAATGTAGCTGTGTTTCATCGAGTTTCCAATGACTTGCGCGACGCGGATGCGCTCTACTGAGAATACCAGACACTGTGCTAGTAACGGCCACCAACTTCGCGCCCCGCGACCATTGCCCCGACGAAAAGCACCCAGGGACGCTGAGACTCGAGAATCTTACGCCTCCGCGCTCTCAGCGCTCTCCGGTTTTGACTTTGTTTTTCTCAGCGTCTCGACGTCTCCGCGGTGAACATTCTTTCGCACCCGCCATCCACTGTTATCCTGAGACACAAGTGTCTTTCAACCCGTCATCCATTTCCCGGGTGTGCGTGCGCGCCACCAATTGGCTGGGCGACGCGGTGATGTCCTTGCCGGCCATTCGCGCCATCCGCCGAATCTTTCCGCACGCCCATATCGCACTCGTCGCCCGGCCCTGGGTGGCCGATCTCTACGCTCGCGAACGCTCCATCGACCGCATCGTTCCCTATACCGCCCAAAAGGGCCTGCGAGCCAAACGCGAATTCGCCGCTCTGCTCCGCCGCGAACATTTTGACGCTGCCATTCTTCTGCAGAACGCCTTCGATGCCGCTCTGCTCATGTGGCTGGCCGGCATTCCCGAACGCATCGGCTACAATCGCGACGCGCGCCGGCTCCTCCTCACCCAAGCGATCCCCGTCCCGGAGCCCGGCGAAATTCCCCGCCACGAGCGCTTTTACTATCTGGAATTGCTTCGCCGGGCCGGCATGATCGAAGGTTTCGCCGACATTGGCCCTATCCGGCTGGAGGGACTCGACGAAGCGCGCGCCGCCGGCGCGGCCCACCTGGCGCGATCGGGCATCTCCGGACCGGTGGTCGGTGTCAGCCCCGGCGCCGCCTACGGCAACGCCAAGTGTTGGCTGCCCGAGCGATTCGCAGCCGTGGCGCAAAACCTCGCGCCTTCCGCCGTGCTGCTCTTCGGCTCGCCCGGCGAGCGCCCTTTGTGCGAGACAGTGGCCGAATCGTTGCGCCGCGCGGGCATCGACACCCGCAACCTCGCCGGCGAGACCACCCTCCGCGAATTCATCGACTTGGCCGCCGCCTGCCGCCTGTTTCTGACCAACGATTCCGGCGCCATGCATGTGTCATCCGCCCTCGGAGTGCCCACCGTGGCCGTATTCGGCGCCACCGACGATACCACTACCGGGCCCACCGGTCCGCTCGCGCGCGTGGTCCGCGAACACGCCGAATGCAGCCCCTGCCTGCTCCGCGAATGCCCCATCGACCATCGCTGCATGACCGCCGTCACGGTGGAACGAGTCACCGCCGTCGCCCGGGACTTATGGAAGGAGACTCCTCTTTGGATACCCGAACTAAAATCCTGACCGCTGCCGCCCTGGCGGCGCTCGACCCTCCGCGGCCTCTGCTGGTCGCGGCCGGCCGCTTCGACATCCTGCGTGTGGAGATGGTGCGCGAACTGGCTGCCGCGCTGGAGCGTACCGCGGCCAACAGCCTGCTGGTAGTGGTTCGCCCGCTCCCAGACGAGTTGGCGCCGCTGGCCGCTCGCGCCGAAATGGCCGCTTCTCTACGCGTGGTAGACTACGTGTTCATTGCGGAAAATGGGGACTTGTCGAACTTGCCAGGTTCCCTGCAACCTATTGAAATCGTGAGCCTGGAAGAGGCCGATGCCGAGCGCACCCGGCAATTGATCGAGCATGTCCACCGCCGGCAATCCGCCTGACCCCGCCATTCTGGTGGTACGCCTCGGCGCCATGGGCGACATTCTGCACACCCTCCCCGCCGTGCGCGCCCTGAAACTCGGCTACCCCGAAACGCCCCTCACCTGGGTCGTGGAACCGAAGTGGGCGCCTCTGTTGGAACAAAACCCTTTCGTGGATCGCGTGGTGATCCTCAACCGCGGATCCTTTCGGGGACTCGCGGCCAGCCATCGCGCCCTTCGCGAGTGCGGCTACCGGTTCGCGGTCGATTTTCAGGGCCTGCTCAAGTCCGCTCTGGTGGCCGTGGCGGCGCGGCCGGCGACCATTTACGGCTTCGACCCCAGCCTGGTGCGCGAACGCGCCGCCGCAGTCTTCTACCCGCACAAGATCTCCACCTCCGCGGCCCATGTGGTTGACCGCAATCTCGATCTCGCCGCTGCCGCGGGCGCGGTTCGCGACGGTTCGCCTGGTTTTCCGCTGCCGCCCGGCCGGCCGGAAGGCGATCTGCCGGCCGGGGACTTCGTTCTAGCTTCTCCCCTGGCGGGATGGGCATCCAAGCAGTGGCCGCTGGCGCATTATCGTGCACTGGCCGGGCGGTTGCGCTCCGAATTAGGAATTCCGCTGGTGCTGAACGGCCCTCCAGTATCCCCATTCGGCGACATCGCCCCGGCCCTGGCTCATTATTCCGGGCTGCCGGGGCTGATACACGCCACCCGCCGGGCCGCCGCGATTGTCGGCGTGGATAGCGGACCGCTTCATCTGGCCGCCGCGCTGGATAAGCCCGGGGTCGCCATCTTCGGCCCTACCGATCCCGCTCGCAATGGTCCCTACGGCAACTCGCTTCGAGTACTGCGCAGCGCCGCCGCCGTCACTACTTACAAACGCGGCGCCGCCATCGACGAGAGTATGCGGAACATCTCGCCCGCCGAAGTTTTCGAAATTCTCCGGGACGCCCTCGGGTGCCGCTGCTCATGATCCGCTTTCCCAAGCCGTATGCCGACATAGTGGCGCGCCTGCGCGTCCCCAGCGGCTTCCTCATCGTGGTGGTATTCGCGTGGTTCTCGCACCCGACGGCGCTTTCGCTCGATGTCGGCCTGCCGATCTCCGTGCTGGGACTGGCGCTCCGCGCCTGGGCCGCCGGCTGTCTCGCCAAAGATCAGGAACTGGCCACCGGCGGACCTTACGCCTTCACGCGCAATCCGCTGTACCTGGGCACTCTGGTGGTAGCCGCCGGCCTGTCCATCGCCGCGCGCAGCGTGGGACTCGGCGTGCTATTTGCCGCCGTCTTTTTCCTGGTTTACCTGCCCGTAATCCAGAACGAGTCGGAGCATCTGCACCGGCTTTTTGGCGATTATCCCGCATACGCGGCGACCGTCCCCCTGCTGTTGCCGCGCTTGACACCGCTCCCCTCGAAAAACTCGAATCGTTTTCGCCTCGCCCTTTATCTAAAGAACCAGGAATATAATGCCGGTGTGGGATTCGCCGCCGGGATGCTGTTTCTTCTTTGGAAATTAGTGCGCTAGCACAAGGGCCGCTTCGAGGGGAGCGGCCCTTTATCTTTTGGACCCTACTCAGGACCAGCTAATAAAGCATGTCCCACAACGTGAGGTAAGCTTTAGCTTGCCCAGGCGAGCGAAGCTCGCTCTAACATCAGTACCTAACTTTAGGCGAACCCTGCCAGCTGTAAAGCTCCTTCCTCCCCGCCAGTGATATCTTAGGTAGCTGGAGGTGCGGCCCTGGGAGCCGCCATTCGTAGGAAATGCATCGATCCGTTGTTCTCTCCTTAGCTTTCTGTGTTTTCACCGCGGCGGCGCAAGACGCATCGCAACCCCAGTTCACCGCCCGCGAGCTGTTCTATTCAGCCGCTTCCGAACCGGCCAAACCGGCCGCGCCCGCGCCCAAACCCGCCACTCCGGCGCCCAAACCGGCCGTTGCCGCGAAGAAGCCGCCAGTCCAAACTCCGCCCACCCAAAGCGCGGCCGTCAATACTCCGAGCCAGCCCGCGCCCGCTCAGCCGGCCACGCGATCCGACGGCGCCATGGTCATCAAAGCCTCCATGGTCACCGCTCCCGCACCCGCCACCGGCACTCCGCTCGGTCTCAAGTACACGATTCTGAGGAAGTCCGGCGATGACATGGTGGAAGTCCCGCCCGATACGGTTTTCCACGCCGGCGATCGCATTCAGTTGAGCGTGCAGACCAACAGCCCCGGATATCTCTACGTCGTCCTCCGCGGATCGAGCGGTACCTGGACGCCGATGTTTCCCTCGCCTGAAGTCGCCGATGGCGACAACCATGTGGATGGCTGGAACGCCAAGGTTCTCCCGCCCAAATCGCGCATGGTTTTCGACGAGCAGACCGGCGCCGAGCACATCTTCGTGGTGTTCTCGCGGACTCCCGAAGATGGGCTGGAAAACATGATCTACTCGCTGCAGGACGGCGCCAAGGCAAAACCCGCCGCCGTTAAGGAACCGGACAAGCCGAAAACCAAAAAGTACGTCATGAGCGCCAGCGCCGACATTCCCGATTCCGCCGTGGGCCATCTGCGCGACACTTATACGCGCGATCTCGTCATCGAAAAGGTGGACGAAAAAACGCCCGAAGACAAATCATCGGCCAACAAAAAGGAAAACGCGGTTTACGTGGTGAATGCCAGCGGCAGTTCCGACTCCCGTGTAGTTGCCGAGATCAAACTGGTGCATCAATGATTCGTCCGGCCCTGCTGCTGCCGGCGCTCGCGGCGTTGGTGCTGTTGCCGCTGGCCAGGCCGCAGACCAAGAGCATGACCCAGGGGGCGCACCGCATGGAGTTGATGCTGGAACGCCTCGACGGCAGCACCTGGAAGACCATCGACCCGGCGCTGGTGCTGGCGCAGGGCGACCATGTCCGCTTCCGCTTCCGCACCAATTTCGACGGCTATCTCTACGTCACCAACCAGAGCACTTCCGGCAAGTACGAGCAGCTCTTCCCGCGCGAGGAGACGGGCCAGGACAATCATATCGTGGCCGGCAAGGATTACCAGGTGCCCGCTACCGCTATGGCCTTCCGCATCGCCGGCCCTCCGGGCCACGAGGTGGTCTACTGGCTGGTGAGTCCCGGGCGGCTGACCGACATGCCGGCGCGTCCCACCCTGACGGCGCCGGCCACGCCGCCGATCACCCTGATACCGCGCTGCGATGAAGGCATCATGAAAGCTCGCGGCGATTGCGTCGACAGCACCGCCGGACCCAAGCTGATTCCCCGCGACGTCGACGTCTCCAAGGACCTCGCCGCCGCCAACGCCGCCAGCCGCGAACTCCTCTTTGTGCGCGAGCAGAATACGGCCGTCATCTCCTCGCCGGAGCCGCTCACCGGCCCCGTCATCTACGAATTTCAACTCGCACACCGGTAATTGCCCATGCGCATTTCCAGCTTTCTCGTCTCCGCTTTCGTTCTGGCGGGGCTCGCCGCCGCCCAAACGCCTCCCGCGGGCAATCAGCAGCGCGATCTCAAGCTCGAAAAAATCGAGCCGCCCAAGCCTCCCTCCAACGCTCCGGCGCAAAGCTACGCCGTGATCGTGGGAGTCGCCGCCTATCCTAAGCTGCCTGCCAAGCTGCAACTGCATTTCCCGGAGCGCGACGCGCAGTCCATCTACACCGCGCTGATCAGCCCGGAAGGCGGCAATTTCAAGGCGGAAAACGTCAAAGTCCTCACCGGGGCGAAGGCGACTTTGGCCGGCATCCGGCAGGACATCGGCACCTGGCTGCCCTCGGTGGCCAAGGGCGACGACCGCGTGGTAATTTATTTCGCCGGCCACGGATTCATCTATCAGGGCAAAGCTTATCTGGCGCCCTATGACTTCGATATGGCGAACGTCACCGGCACCGGCTATCCCATGGATGAACTCGGCGCGGCCATCGCCGGGAAGATCCATGCCAAATGGAAAGTCCTGCTGACCGATTCCTGCCATAGCGGCGCGATCAGCCCGGAAGACACAGAAAACCTGAATCACGGACTCGGGAACCTCACCCAGTCGCTGTTCTCGCTGACTGCCAGCCGCGATCGCGAAAGCTCCTACGAATCGCCCGAGCTCGAAGGCGGCCACGGCGTGTTCACTTACTATGTGGTTAAAGGATTAGAAGGCGAGGCCGACACTTCGCCGCACGACGGCATCGTAACTGCCGACGAGTTGGCCGAGTATGTACATACTCAGGTTCGCGAAGCTACTAAAGGCGCCCAGAATCCCACCTCCGACCGCAGCAGCTACGACAAGAACATGTGGCTCTCGTTCATCCCCGCCAATGTGAACCCCGCCACTGCTCCTGCGCCGCAGTTCGGCTCCATGGCGATCGCCGTTAACATGGATGACACCGAGGTGTTCGTGGATGGCAAATCGGTTGGAATCGTCGCCAAGGGCAAGCCTTTCACGCTGCCGGGGCTCACCCCCGGCCAGCATACTGTCAAGGGCGTGCATCAAGGCTTCGAGCCCGATGGTCCACGCGAGGAGACCGTGTACCCGGGCACGCAATCCACCGTAAATATCAAAATCCTGATCCCGCGGCGCCGGTCCAAGCCAGCCGAAGAAGCTCTCGATAAGGGCATCGCCTTTTATCAGAATAAGGACGACTACAAGAAGGCAGCTGAACAGTTCGAAAAAGCCTTCCAGCTCGACCCTACTTACAGCCAGGCGGCTTATTACCTGGGCCTCACTTACAATGCCCTGTTCGACGAGGACAAAGCCCAGCAATATTATAAGAAAGCCATCGAGATCGACCCGGACTTCTTGGAGGCCCATGCCAATTATGCCGG
>Ga0182016_10000092_pt1 | contig 95451 bp, 67 predicted proteins | sample 712S2MmetaG_FD_120491 | JGI IMG/M metagenome (GOLD analysis project Ga0182016, IMG submission 120491) | Permafrost microbial communities from Stordalen Mire, Sweden - 712S2M metaG | ecosystem: Environmental > Terrestrial > Soil > Wetlands > Permafrost | place: Sweden: Stordalen | collected... | reverse complement strand
TGCTGCCTCCCGTAGGAGTCTGGACCGTGTTTCAGTTCCAGTGTGTCCGTGCGCCCTCTCAGGCCGGATACAGATCATCGTCTTGGTGGGCCATTACCCCGCCAACTAACTAATCTGCCGCGACCCCCTCCTCAAGCGAATTGCTCCTTTGACCCGTAGGTATTATGCGGTATTAGCCCGGGTTTCCCCAGGTTATTCCCCACTCGAGGGTAGGTTAGTCACGTGTTACTCACCCGTGCGCCTCTGTACTCATGGATTGCTCCACTTTCTCGATCGACTTGCATGTGTTAGGCACGCCGCCAGCGTTGATTCTGAGCCAGGATCAAACTCTCGTTTGAAACCTGAAGATTCCCGACCGACGACGGAGGTCTCCGGCGGGAACCGGCTTCGCCCGCGCTCGAAAACGCGGCGAAGCACTACATTGTGAGAATGATCAAACCAGATCTTTCCGTATTCTCACGACTGGCATGTTCTACCTGATTGTCAAAGATCCTTAACGGCAAACCGCCTGAGCGGACCGTTTTGGATCGAAGACGAGCAACCGGTTTTAAGGCCTGTTGCGTGTCCCCGAACTTGTTGCGCTTCAATTTTGCGCGAACTTTCCGAGATTATCTAATCTCGATGGCTTTTGTCAAGGTGAAGCGATTGATTCGCTCGACACCTGACCTGCCGTTCGTGCATTACCGACCCCTTCAATACAAGGGAATCGTGAAGCGCCAAACTGAAAAAGACCGTTCCGCGAGCATTGCTCACGGGGGCGGCTGACCGCCCATAAGGAGTTTTCGAGGCAGATAAGAGACCTCGACTCCGACTGCAATGGATTGTTCTGTCTGGCTTACCGTCGGCCGAAGCGCAACGAGTGTCGAACAGATTCCGCTTCGCTGCTCTTCAAAACCGGGTCACGAGAACCCGTTGGCGAAGCCCTTACCACTGCTACCAATCTTGTCTACTCTAGCACGCTTCGATGGAAATCGCAAATGAGGCTGGTGCGAAAGCCAACGTTTTTGATCGTACCCGACGGGGCGTGGTCGCGCAAGCTGAGGAAAAGGCGAAAGAGCTGTTGAAAACCGGCAGCGGAGCGGTTCCGGCGGCCCCGAAAATGGGTCCAGCCGGTTGGATCGTTTCTTTTTGGGTGGTGACTGAGCGGAGTCGAAGGAGCCGTTAGTCCATGGGCAGCTGCAAGGGAGGCTGGGGTTGGATCGTTGCGTCGAGGGGGAAGCAATGGTGTCCCGCGGGGTGAGCCCACGCGTCGGGAGCGGACGTGTTCTGCCCGGCGTCGCTGCTGAGGGCAAATGTGGCGCAAAGCTGATACTGGCTGCCCTGTCCGGGTAGGTATTGATACGGGGAGTGCGAGACGGGATCGGCCAGAGTGCGGCCGTGGAAAGTATCGAGGCTGGATGGGAGCTGGGAGCGGTGGGCGGTCCAGTAATTGTCGATAGCGTTGCTGAGCTGGAATAGTTCACGGACGCGCCGGTTGTCGGCGCGGACCAGACGCTGGGTGCGGGGCGCGCCTAACTGCAGGAATCCGAAAACAATGATGACGACGACGAGGGCTGAGGAGACTGAGGCCATAATGCGGTCGCGGTTCGCTCTAGCGGAAGGGGCGTGGGCCTTGCGGAGGCCGGCGAAGTAGTAGAAGAAAACGCCGCCGGAGAGGGCGAGGACAACGAGGGATTTGGCGAGAAAGCGGGAGGTGAGCTCTCCGCGCAACAGATAGGCGAGCGCGGTGATGAGGTCACCCATGAAGAAGCCGGCAGCGACGACCAGAGCCATGTAGGTGAGCCATTTACGGACCGGGGAATCGAGCTTCCCGGCGTCCGCGGCGGCTTCGCGGAGGACAGCGCGGGAAATAGCCAGATAGAGCGGAAAGGCGACGATGAGCGCAGCGAGGCAGGAGGTGATGGTGTAGGTATCCGAGGCCTGCTGATAGCCGTTGAAGAGGGGGTCAGCGAGCCAGCGATCGATAAGGGCAAAAGCGAGGTAGCCGAAGGCGGTGGTCCAGGTGGCGAGAGTGGCAAAGAGGAGCAGATAGAAGAAAGCTTCCTTTGCAGAGGCGCCCGCGCCGGCGCGGTGGGGAATCGCGACGCCGGTGAGGCGCTCATAGTGCTGAGCGAGAGCCTCGTAGACTTCGCGTTCGGGCCAGCCGTGAGCAGTAAGGACTCCGACGAGGGCTTCCTGGGGAATGCCGGCATCGAGGGCTTTTTCGATGAGCACGGCGATTCTGGGATCCGGGAGCATGACGAAGTTTTACACCCTGGGGACCGCATCGGTGCGCACGTGGAATCGGAGTTTGTGATGTTGCGCACTTTTCTCGTTGTTTTAGTACTTTGCCCCACGGGCTTTAGCGCTGAAGGCGTTTTGGGAAGATGGCTGAGAGTTCCTCGGGCGGGACGACTTCAAGTTGCGCGTAGGTGCAGGCGGCAGGATTTTTGTCGCGCCGCCAGCGGCGGAAGTGAGCCATGTGACGGAAGCGGCCGCTCTGCATGTGTTCGTAGGCGACCTCGACGACGAGCTCTGGGCGGAGAGGTTCCCAGGAGAGGTCCTTGCCCTGGCTCCAGCGGCTTTGGCCGCCGGGCATGCGATGTTCGCCGTCGACGCTTTGTGAATCGGAACCGGCCCAGTTTTTCCAGGGATGATTGTCGAGGGCATTTTTGCGCCAGGGCTCGAGGAATTGGACGAGCTCGCGGCGTTTTTCCGTTGTGAAGCTGGCACAGACGCCGACGTGCTGAAGGGTTTGCTGGTCGTCGAAGAGGCCGAGAAGAAGCGATCCGATAGCTGAGCCCTTGCTTGCCTTGTACCAGCGGAAGCCGGCGACGACGCAGTCGCAGTCGCGTTCGTGCTTGATTTTGAGCATGACGCGTTTGTCAGGCTCGTAGGCGCCGGCAGTGGGTTTGGCGACGACACCATCGAGGCCGGCGCCTTCGAACCGGCGAAACCAGTCGAGCGCGACGTTACGATCGCGGGTTGCCGGTGTGATGTGGATGGGCGGGGCTGCGGAGGCGAGCAGCGATTCAAGCTCGGTGCGGCGTTGTTCGAAGGGCTCGCCGCGCAGGTCGCGCCTGCCTTCGCAGAGAAGGTCGAAGAAGACAACAGAGGCTGGCGTCTGCTGGGCGAGAAGCTTCACCCGCGAGGCCGCGGGATGGATGCGGAGCTGGAGGGCGTCGAAATCGAGATGGCCGTTGTGCGCAATAACGAGCTCGCCGTCGAGAACGCATTGGCTGGCAAGTTGGGCGCGCAGAGGGTCCAGGAGCTCAGGAAAATAGCGGTTGAGGGATTTCTCGTCGCGGCTCTGGATGAGGATTTCGTCGCCGTCTTTGAAGATGAGGGTGCGGAAGCCATCCCACTTGGGCTCGAAGAGCCAGTCACCGGCGGCGGGGACCTCATCGACGCGTTTGGCGAGCATGGGGAGGATGGGCGGATTAACAGGCAGGTTCACGGTTTTTTCCAGAGGGTAAGAGGTGAGCCGGATGCATATCGTTCATGGGGAAGACTAATCCTTTTTACTGATCTTTGGCCGCTGGATTTTTGATGCCCGTCGCGGCGGTATGTAGTGGAAGCGGACCAGGTAGATGTTCTGGCCTTTGCCGTGTTGCGCTACTTTGAGCAGGTCGAGGACACCGAGAAATCCGGAGGCGCGGGCGAGCTCCGGAGTGATTTCGGGAAAGCCGATGGGCTCGATGGAGTCAATTTCTATTTCGCCTTCTTCCATGCGGTAACGGTTGCCGACTTTGACGTGGGGACGCATCCAGATGCGGACGCTCGAAGTGATTTCGCCGCTGCGAACGCCTTCTCGGAGGCGCTTGGTGAACATCATGCTGGAATTCTACGGCGGTAATTGGGCCAGTCCGGATTGCTCGTTCCAGTGCGGGAACCGGTCGACTCTTTGGACGGGCCAGGGGGTGTACCCCTGGGGGGTGGGACTCCGGCAAGTTGTTGGTTTCGCTCGCTTTCCGGGGAAGTGATTTGAGAGTGTGGCAAGCTGTTGAAAACGAGCCAGTTCGCGCGGGCTTTTTGACGCCGGGTGCGGGGGACAACGGGGATGGCGGAGCACGGCTGACCCTCGTCGAGGGCGGTGCGGAGGCATGGCATGGTGTCTCCTTGAAGAAGGGCGCAGGGCTGAGGGCTCAGGGCTCAGAAAGGCCGGGCGATGAAAAAGCCTCGCGCTGGCGAGGCTTTGCGGGTTCTAATTTGTTGGACGAACGGGGAAGTTTTCTTTTTACCCCCTATTATCAGAATACCAAGCTGGGGCTAAGAAACTGCCAACTTTCTTTTAGGTCGTGTGGGTTGTAAGTGATGTGTTATGAGGGGTCATTACTTCGGTTTTGGGGTGACGGGCTTGACAAGTTTTCCACGGGAGGCGGGAAGGGGCCTGTTAGCTGAGTCACGCCAATGGGGGCTTGAATGGGCCACTCGCCGCAGACGATTTACCACAGAGGGCACAGAGCGCGCAGAGGACATCCTCGTCTTCCGGTCGCAATTTCGCGCAACGAAAGCCCTACCTTGAAAGGCAGCTCGATGAAGGAGCAGGGACCGAATTCCAGAAGAGGTTCGCAGAGTTCCTGGAGCGGGTCTGCGTATCGGGCGACGTTGAGGCAGTGAATGTCATCTGGCTCAAGATTTTTAAACTCCTTTTGGCTAGGCCGAAGGACCTTAAGCTTCTCTGGCCCCTGCTGGGACCCGCGACGAGAGCCAACATCGAAGACGCGGCGCGGAGGTGGAGGCTGATAGGTAACCTTCCGATGTCCGGAATGTTTGGAGCTATAGGTAGTGCTCTGCGTCCCCATTAAGTGGGTCGTTTCCGGGTGGCTGGTGCTGCTCAGCCGTTCGTGCTGAATCCCAAAACCGGCCATGCTGTCGCATGGGAAGTAGGCAGGACACGTCTTGTATGAAAGCGCGCTCTATGTCAAGCGGCGTTTTTCTAGCGCGTGGGTTGGCGCTGCGGTGGATGGAAGGGCCTGGAGGCAACATTTCCCCAGCCGCGCCGGAGAGTAGCGCGGGGCGAGGAACTTGGGCGAGTTGCGAAATCAATGTTTTTTCATTAGCCGTGTTTTTTGTTCGCGGCTGTTATGCGGCTTCGGGGGTCCTCCTGGGTTTGGTTTTCGTCCAACTTCGCTCGTGCGGTTTGGGTTCGTCCGCAAGCCATATATTCGCCCTGGCGTCGGGCATGAGCATTCTTTGAATCGGGCTTCGCATTCACCCCGAGACTTGCGAGCAGTCAGAAGTGTCTCGCGCTGGCCCGAACCTGGACGAAGAGTTGTGGATGCGCGGGGGGCGATAGGGTTCGCGCTTGAGCAGCATCCAATAGCTGGCCTGGGCCAGATGGCGGGCGACAGCGACGATGGCGCGGCCGTGGCCTTTGTGGGTCGCGAGGCGTTGATAGAGCAGGCCGATATGTCCTTTCTGTTGCGTGCGCAAATGAGCGGCGCAGTTGGCGGCTTCGACGAAGGCCCACTTGAGATAACGGTTGATGTAGCGGCAGACGCCGCCGTGGTGGGTGTGTCCGCCCGAGGAGATGACGCTTTGGATATACGGTCCGGCTAATCGCGCCACAGTTCGTCAAGCCTTATGTGAAGTCGCAGAAGAACGACGCCAACGATGTAGCCACACAGATCGTCAAGAATGGCCTTAAAGGCGGCAACTGGAATTTCGAGTTGTTGGGAGAAAATGGGCAGCCCGATTCGATCCAGACAAGCGGCTGCCTATCAAGACGGTGCGGGCTCTCTCCATCCCTGCATGTTCATTCAGATGGCACGATGCATTTGGACACGATGAACTCCTTCAGCTTGATGGGTGTGGGTGCCATCGTCCATCTGGTCGTGGATGTAATCGGAGGGAACACCTGGTGGACTGGAGGAATCCCTCGATGAACCTACGAAAGTGGGAACCTTTCTACCTCGTCTTGATATTGGCGCGGGACTTTCCGAGCCCGGTGGCGCGCGTTGTGGGGCGACTATTTCACGCCGCCCCATGTGGTTCATTCCTCAGCCGAGACTGATTCCAGGGTGCCTGCGGTGCCGGGTTAGGAGCAGCTGAGCAGAGAAGCAGATGGAAAGACGCAGGCGGCGAGAAGGGATATTAAACGCGCATAAATCGGGGGGAGTGCGTAAAAATTTCCATCCCAAATTTCCACCGCCCCCTCGTAAAGGCAATTGTTCAAGTAATTAACGCTTTGGCCCCCCAATTGCCCTTTTGCATCACAGTAAGAGAGCAGTCAGCTGCGGCCCATGTCCGGCTGCGGCGGAAAGTTCAGGCCACCAGATGGAGAAGCTATCGGCGAAAGTTGAGAATTGGTCGATCGTTGACAATCTCATCTTCAACGGCTTCCGGGAGCTTGAGCCCGGTCAGCGCCTGACCGGTTACCTCACGGGCCACACGGATCTCCCGAATGGGGTCATTCTAACGTCCGTCATCCAGAGCGTCGACTCCACCAACGGGGTGGTCGAGACACTCAACACTGTCTATCAACTCGGAAAGGCCAACAAAGCCTACGAGTTGTGGGCGTCAGAACATCGCCAGGCAGGTGCGAATCGGGAAGCGGCAATCCCCGCATTCAGGGGGGATACCAGCAGGAAGAAGGTTCCTGCGTATGCCTCTGCCCAGTCTGCGCATGCCTGCCGTTAACATATGTACTAGCGATCGGCTGTACTTAAACACCGCGGGCTAACCAGGATTGATTGAAGCCCTGACTCAGCCCGTCCTAGAACCTTCCCCAACCACCTCCCCCAGGGTGTGAATGCCGGAAGCATCACACACAAGGTGGCATCGGGAACTCCTCGCATTCCCCCCAAATCTACTTCTTTTCCGGAGTGGGCGGGGCTGCCTGATTGGTTGGGGCCTTGCCGAGAACCCATTTGTCATACCAGTCGAACCACCGCTGATAGCGGTCGCGGATAAAGCTCGGCCGCGTGAACCCGTGGAATTGCCCGGGGTAAACGATCAGCTCGGCAGGAACATTGAGGCTCTTGAGCGCCTCGTACATCTGCTCGCCGCCATTCACCGGCACATTGAAGTCTTTGTCCCCGCCCATGAACAATGTCGGCGTTTTGATCCGGTCGGCATGGAAGAACGGATACCCAATCTGGATGTATTTTTCCGGATTCTTCCAGGGCGCCCCAAGCTCGTAGTCATATTGCAGGATGTACTCGTCGATCCCATACAAACCCAGCGGATTGCCCATGCCGGCTCCGCTGCTGGCAGCCTTGAAACGAGTCGTGCTCGCAATCGTGTAGTCGGTGAGGATCCCGCCGTAACTCCATCCTCCGACCCCCAGCCGGTCAGGGTCGGCCAAGCCCTCCTTCACTACCTCGTCCACCATTGCCAGCAAATCCTGAACCTCGTGATCGCCCCAGTCCGCCGCAATGATCTTTTGATACGCGTTGCCGCGCCCTGAGCTTCCGCGGTAATTCACGTTCAACTCGGCGTATCCATGCGCCGCAAACAGCTGCCGGTGGACGTTGAAGGCGTGGTTGTCCTGCCCATTCGGCCCACCGTGGATGTAGAGCAGCATCGGAACCTTCGTGCCCGCCGGCGTCCCCAGAGGCATGGTCAGCAGCCCATGCACCTCGGTTCCGTCTTTGGTCATGGCCTGGACGTCGCGCGTTTCGGCCAGCTTAAGGCTCGCGACTACGTCGTCGTTGTGGTGGGTGAGCCGACGCAGGCTGCCGTTTTCGAGGGCATAGACTTCGCCGGGCTGGCTATCGGTCGACCAGACCAGCGCCGTGTGGCCCGCATATTCGTTTAGCCCAGTGGTGGCGCCTGGATCGCCGATGATCCGACGCACCTTCCCGCTGGCGATATCGACGGTCGCCGGATATTCGTTGCGATCGTCCTCGACCACGAGGTCGATCGATTGGCCGTCGGCCGAGAACAGCGGCGACGACACCGAGCGGTCGAGGGCGCCGGTGAGAATGCGTTGGGCTGAGCTGCCGTCTGCGGGGACGATTCCCAGCTTTTCCTGGCTGTACTGCCACAGCTTCAGCTCGTCGCCCTCAGTGAACGCGATCCACTTGCTGTCCGGGCTCCACGCGATGCGTCCTCCGTCGGGTCCGTCGAAGGTTGTCAGCCGCTTCGGTGTCGAGTTCGGCTTCGCATCGACGACAAAAACATCGGTATTAATCGAACGGTCCGGATCTGGATCGTGGTTGCTGACATAAGCGATATGCGTTCCATCCGGCGACCAGACCGCATTGCTCTCGTCGTATTTCGTGTCGGTGGTCAGCTTATCGAGTTTGTGGGTTGCGACATCCCACAGCCATAGCTGGTTGTGTTCGTTGCTCTTGAGGTACCCCTCGACGTCCTCCTTGAAGTGGTAGCGGTCCAGGACGATGGGCTTCGGCTTATCCTTTTCCTTGTCTCCGCCCTTCGACTTGTCGGCCGCCTCCGCTTCATCCTCCGGAGTGATCGACAACAGCAGCTTCTTCGCGTCGGGGGACCAGGCGCAGGCCCCCAGGTGACCCTTTACGTCGGTGAGCTGATGCGCTTCCCCGCCGCGGCGATCGAGCACCCACACCTGTGCGCCTTTACCCTTCCCGGGCCGACCGGCGGTAAACGACAGATATTTGCCGTCCGGGCTCCATCGCGGCGCACCCGACGAGCTCAGATCGTCCGAGTCTTCGTCTACGTCCCCGGCCCACGTTAGCCGGATGTCTTCTTTACCGTCCCACGAGACCATCCACAGGTCGGAGATCCTCTTGTCCGCGGTGGTCTCGACGGTGGAGACGGTATAGGCAACCCACTGGCCATCGGGCGAGACCACCGGTCCCCCCACATCGTGGAAACGAAACAGATCGTCGAGGGTGATCGCATGCGGCCCAGCGGGCGTTGCGGGAGCTGAAGTCGCGGTGGGCGCCGGGGCCGGCGCGGGAGACGCCTGAGCGAGTGCCGTCGAGGAAGAAAGCATGGAAGCGAGCACACCAAAGCTCGAAAGCGCCAGAGAAACGCGGAAGGAAAGCATTGCGGAAGTATATAGAAGTGCTCAATGCTGGCCGGAATCTTTCAATCTCGGCGAACGATCGAGTCCCGCATCCAATCGGTGGCAGGGTTGGTGAGGTCGTATAGATGTAAAAAGTGCTCGCATCTCTTGGCGCCGCAGGCTAAACGGCGTGTTTGCATTATCGTTACCTGGCACGGCAATTGCTCTTCTATGGAATCAGTAAGGGTGTTCAATTGCCGCTTGAACGGGCTCGAGCAGGGGCGGAGATATCAGGTCACAGTCATGGTTACAGTCGCGGAGAAACCCGTTAAACCGATCGTGCAAATCGAGAACTGGGCCGTCGTCGGCAGCGTAATGTTCGAAGGCTATCGGGAACTGGAGCCGGGGCAGCGCCTGGTGGGCGACGTCTTCGCGCACAATAATCTTCGCAGCGGATTGATCTACACCTCTGCGATACTCAGCGTGGATTGCGCCAGCCGCCTTGTGGAGACTCACAACACTGTCTACCGCCTCGGCGTCGTGAGCGAAGATTATGACAGCTGGGCGTCGCGGCAGGGGCAACCCCGCGCCGCCTGAGCACGATCTACTCCCGCGTCGCGGCGCCGTCCAACCACACCTGCTCCGTGCGTTACTGTAGCTCCGTCCCCTGATTAAGCAGTCTTTGCGTGCTGCTCCTTCAGGTTTTGCAACAACGCCTCAACCTGCTCCTCGCGCTCGAGAGCGGCAAAGCGGTCGTCGAGCGAATCGCCGTCCATCAATTCGCGTGTGGCCGCGTTGTGCGCCTCAGCCCCGGCAATGCGCGTTTTCATCCGCCGGATGCTCGAATCCCCCTCCTTTTTCGCGATCACTTCCCGTGCCTGTTGCGCACGCCCCGCCACGCGAGCCCGGCGATGCTCGGCGATGAGCAGCTCGCAGCGGCTGCGCGTCTCCTGGAGCTTCTGTTCGAGGTGCCGCAGAGCGTTCTTCAGCGTTTCCACCTCTGTCTTTTGATCTTCGAGCTGCTGCGCGAATCCAGCTGTCATCGTCTTCGCGCTGAGCGAGCGCTCCAGCGCCGCGCGCGCCAGGCCGTCGTCGGATTTCCTGACCGCCATCTCTGCCTTCCGCCTCCACTCTGCCTCACCGTCTTCATGCTCTTTGCGCTTCTTCTCGAGCAGATGCTCGTCCGCCAGCGCGATCGCTACCTGGGTCTTGACCTGCATCAGCTGGTTCTCCATATCGAGGACGAGCTGTTTGAGAAGCTTTTCCGGATCTTCGGCCTTGTCGATCAGATCGTTCAGATTGGCTCGAAGCAATGTGCCTACCCGTTCGAGGAGTGCCATGATATTTTCCTCCTTTGGAAGATGGGGCGGAGCGTCTCTCGACCCGCCCCTGGTTGTTGAGGTCCGCCAATTTACTTGTCGACCACAGGACCGATTGCTGTGGTCCCGTTGCCGTTCCCATCGCCACGATGCCGCATGCCGGCGATATTCTTCATCAGCTCGCGAATATCCATGCCGGAAAGCGCCTCGAAGAGAGCCGGAACCTGCGCCGCCATCTTCGCCATGTCACCGGTAATTTTGTTCGCGCCCGCTGCATCTCCGCCCGTTGAGACGATCGTGATCTTGTCTACCTTCGACAGAGGCTCCGACATCGCACGCACAACCTCCGGCATGTTCGAGATCAGCCGGTCGACGACCGCGGCCTGGTTCCAGTCCTGGTAGGCTTCGGCCTTCACGTTCATCGCCTTCGCCTCCGCCTCGCCCTTCTGGAAGATGATCGCGGCTTCGGCCTCGCCCTGCGTCCGGATCGCGGAAGCGCGTCCCTCGGCTTCCATGGTCAGGCGCGTCTTTTCCGCAGCCGCTAGCGTTTCGATCCGCTGCCGATTGATCTCCGCCTCTTTCAGGATTGTCGCGATCAGCTCCTTCTCGTGCCGCAGAATCTCGGCCTCCTGCACCTTGATCTGTTGCTCTTTCTCGATCTGCAGCACCTTCACCTGCTCGGCGACAACTTGCTGCTGCGTGATGTTGGTCTGCAGTTCGTACGCCTTGTCCGCGGACGCCTGCTGCTTGCGGCTCTGCTCGGCAAACTGCGCCTTCGAGATGTCCAGATCCCGCTGCGCCGCCGCCTGCTTCGCCAGCGATTGCGTCTCTGCAAGCACCCGCTCCTGATCGGCTCCGGCTTTGGCCACGGCCGCTTCTCGCGTGGCGTTCGCCCGCCGAATGGCCGTGTCGCGCTCCGCCTCGGCCGCCGCAATATCCGCATCGCGCCGCATCCGCACAATGTCCGGCCGCCCCATATTCAGGATGTATTCGTTCTTGTCGCGTACCTCCTTGATCGTGAACGAAACGACCTCGAGCCCCATCTTGCTCATATCGTCCGCGCAGGTCCCGCGCATCCGATCGGCAACCATCTCCGGCTCTTTCACAATCTGCTCGACCGTGAGCTGCCCGATGATGCCGCGCAGATGCCCCTCCATCACCAGCCGGATCAGACCCTCCCGCTGCGGAGGTGTCTTCGTGAGGAATTGCTCCGCCGCGGTCAGAATCGATTCCTGATCGCTGCGCACCTTGATCTGCGCCACGGCTTCCACCGTGACCGCGACACCCTGCTTCGTATAGAGATCCTGCTGCGGCGCCACGTCGAACGACATCAGTTCAAGCGATAATTCCCGGCAGCTTTCGACCATCGGGAAGATGATCGTGCCGTGCCCCTTGATCACGCGGGGGCCGCGGAATCCATACACGATGAGCGCTTCGTTCGGGCCGGCCTTGCGAAACATTCTGGCCAACATTCCCATCAGGAAAATGACGACCAGCAGGCAAGATCCAACGATCACAAAATAGAAGCTGTTCATAACGACTGATCCTTTCCATCAGAGCCGTTACTGCTGTGGGTTGAGGTTGCGGCGATGGCGGAGGAAACATCGCCGGAGGCTTCGCCCTGTTTCCCTGAGACTTCTCCAGACAGCTCGTCCCAGCGGCGCACATAAGCGATGCCCTGTTCATAGCGCATAACCACCACTTCCGTGCCGCGCGCAAGCGCTACGCCTGCATCACTGCGCGCGGGTGCAAAGCGGCGAGCGCCGCCCTGCGAAAACTGAATCTCTCCGGTGCCGTCTTCGCGAATTGGTCCGGTCACGGCGCCAAGAATGCCGACAACGTCGGTCTCGGCCGCGGTCAATTCGTGCTCGTGCGGCAACAGCACCTTCACCAGGAACCAGAAAAGAATCGCCCCGCCGGCGAGCCCGGTGATCGTGGCCAGGGCCAGCACGACAAACAGCGTGAAATCTCCACTGCGCGCCAACAGATAGCCGCAGCCTCCGAACCAGCACAGAAACGCCGCCAGCGTGAAGCCATTCAGGGGACTGACGCTCGATTTTGTAACCGCACCACGCACATTTGGCACATGCACATGCCCATGACCTGGGCCGTGGCCCACATGCAGATGCAAATGACCGAAATGAATATGCGTGAAGGCTCCCAGCGCCGACAACACCGTCAGCGAAAGCCCCAGCGTGAAACAAATCAGATAGAACGTGATCATTGCGTGGCCTCCCTGCTGCTCCTCGCAACCTTCCGTGCGGGAGCTGTCTTTTCCGCGCGGGCCGGCTCCCTTCCAAGCCCATTCGCTTCGGCTGGATGGAGCACCTCGAACAGGCGGTCAACCAGGCCGGGCGTTTCAATCACCGCGTTCAGCAGCATTAAGCACCGCCGCGATTCGGGGTGGCGCGCAATGGCCAGCAGCGCTCGCCGCAATTCTGGGTCGCGGCGAAAGCGCTCCGCACCGCCAATCAGCCACATATCCAGCTTGTCGTCGAGGGTCCGCGCATCGCTCTGCAGCTCCACGTGGTAGCCCTCGGGGTCATCGACCAGGTACCCGGGATGAACCTTGAAGAACTTCGCCAGCACCTGCCGCGTGGTGTTGGTCATGTGCGGCCGCGCGCCGCTTTCGATCTGCGAGAGGTAGCTCTGGCTCAGCGCCGCGCCCGTTTCCGCGCGCAGCGCCCGCACCATCTCCTGCTGCGAAATGGCGCGCCCGAGGCCGCGAAGCTCCCCTTCGGCCTCCCGCAAATATTTGAGTTTTTCCCCAAGCTTCATGGCAATATTGCAAATCGCAATCACTATATCGCAATCTGCAATGAAGTCAAGGAAAATCGGATGTGGCGGCCAAGCCGCTGAATCAATGAGTCTTAGAGATTAGCCCCCACCGCCGCCGCCAGCTTTTTCGGAGCCACCTGCAGATAGCTAGCCGTCACCAGATCCCGCACCTCGTCCCAGTCCACCTTGCCGCGATCCAGCCGCAGACCTACCCAACCCCGCGGCCCAATATAAGCCGGCAAATAAAACTTCTTCGGATGCGCCGCCATCAGCGTCTCGTTCTCTCCGGGAAACGCCCGCGCGCAGACCGACACGATCCCATCCCCATGATGGTCGTTCAGGAAATAAGCAAATGTTTTCTTGCGAACAGTGAACGAGGCGTGCGAGCCCATGTCAGCCCGCACCGCCTCCGGCAGCGCCAGACAAATCGCCGCTACTCTGGTAAGCCGTGAAACTTCCACAGTCGTAGTCGCACACAAGCAAACGAGACAGCTAACAGCTAAAGGCTAAAAGCTCGCAGCTAAAGGCTGACCTTCAGCGCCGCCGCATAATCCACTGCCGGCTTGTATCCCGCAGGCAGCGTCACGTGCAGCCCATCTGCCGCCTGCCGCCAGCGCACCTTCTCGCCCGTCCCCAGCAGCTCAACCCGTTCCACCTTGCCCGGCGCTTGGGGGCTCGCCGTTCCAAGCGACTGCACCACGACCTCGCCCGCAGGCCATCCGAGGGCAATCGCAAAGATCACCTTGTTGTCTTTGCTGCGCGTGAAGCGAATATCCTTCTCGCCCAGCTTGCTGACGCTGTCGCCCTGGAACGAGCCCGCCTTCACCGCGTTCGGGCCCTCGCCGTAAATCTTCCACGGCCGCGTCTCGTAAATGGCTTCGCCATTCACACTGGTCCAGTCGGTAATGCGATCCAGAACCGCGACCTCCTTGCTGTCAATCGTTCCGTCGGGCTTGCCAGGAATGTTCAGCACGAAGGTGCCGTTCTTGCTCACCGTGTCGATGAGCCAGTGGATCACGTCGCGCGGCTGCAGATAGCCGCCGTATTCGCCCTCCTTGTCGTAGAGCGCGCGATCGTAGTGCCAGTCGCCGATGCAGGTCTCCGACTGCCACGCGTACTCCATGATCTTGTCGGTAAGGCCGCGTTCGTAGTCGGCGACCACCGACTTGGCATACTTATCCGGCACTTCCTTAATGTTGATCACGCCTTCCATCCTGCCGCCGTGCGTCCGCAGGTTGTGGTTGTAATAGAAAGCGCCGATGTTCATACCGCCCCAGCCCAGCGGGAAGAGGGAATTGTCGAAGTAGAGCAGGTCGGGATTGTGCTGCTCGACTACGTCACGGGTGCGGTCGTAAAAATTCTTCACGTAGGAGATGTCGGGCAGCGCATTCTCGAGATGCTTCGGGGCGTAGAGCCGTTGCGGGTCATAACCCTCCCACCATTGCCCCTTGCCGTCGGCCATGGTCATGCGGCCGTCGTACGGTACATCGGCTAGCGGGCCTTTCTTGTCCGCTCCGTGCGCGGTCTGGAACCACCACCAGTTGCGCGCCTGATGGACTGTGACGCCGAAACGCAGGCCCTGATCGCGAGCGGCTTTTTCCCACGTGCCGAGAAAGTTCCGATGCGGGCCGAGGTTCACCGCGTTCCACGGTTGGTGCTTTGAGTTCCAGGTGTCGAAGCCGTCGTGGTGGTTGGCCACTGTGAAGAAGAAGCGCGCGCCTGCCTTCTTGAAACGCTCGATGAGAAGGTCCGGCTGCCAGTTCAGCAGGGTCCACTGGGCGCAGAGGTCCTTGTAGCCGAAGCGCGAAGGAGGGCCGTAATGGTCGAGCTGATACTTGTTGTCCTTATCCCCCTCGATGTACATCCTGCGTGCGTACCAGTCGCCGGCTTCGGGAACGCACTGCGGCGTCCAGTGGCACCAGATGCCGAACTTGGCGTCCCGGTACCAGTCCGGGACGTCGTATTCGAGCAGCGAATCCCAGGCTGGTTTGTACGGGCCGTCGCCTGCGAGATTCGCGATCGGCGAGACCATCGGCACGCCATCCCAGGAGCCTCCCGGGACAGGCAGATCGGGCGGATGACCCCAGTCGGTCGGCTCCCAGGCAGCGCTGCTGTCCAGCTTCTCGCTGACGATTTTGCCGTCCTGGACGGCATAGAAGACGCGCTCACTAGCCGGCGTCGCGCAAAATTTCGCGTAGTCCTGGCTGAGTGTGTCGAAGCCAGCCGCTTCCGGCGCCCCTGCTGACGCCTGCGCCGCTGCTTCCGTGGCCGCTGTCTCACTGCGTTGCCCGCCCGCTGGTACTGCCGTGGCCGCTGCCGCAGCCGCCACGAGCTTGCAGAATTCCCGCCTTCGCATAGATCGCCTCTGAACTGGATTTCAAATGACCCAACGCAGTATAAGCGCAGCGAAGGTCGGGATGGCATTCGAAGAAAAATAAAGCGAAGCCCTACTCGTCGTAGTGCAGCAGGCTGAACACGTCGTAATCCTGGAAACGCTCGCGGCCCTTCAGAAAATCCAGCTCAATGGCGAAGCCCAGGCCGGCAATTTCGCCTCCCAGCTGCTGCACCAGCTTGATGGTCGCTTCCATGGTGCCGCCGGTGGCCAGCAGATCGTCGACCAGCACCACGCGCTGGCCAGGTTCGATCGCATCCGCGTGAATCTCGAGGGTGTCCGATCCATATTCGAGGTCGTAGGTGACGCGCACTTTGGGGCCTGGCAGCTTGCCCGGCTTCCGCACCGGCACGAACCCCGCATTCAGCCGGTAAGCGAGCGCTGGGCCGAAGATGAACCCGCGCGCCTCGATGCCGAGAACCAGATCGATGTCCTTCTCGAGGTAGTACTGGGCCAGCGTATCGATCAGCGCCGCAAAGCCCTTCGGATCCTTGAGCAGCGTCGTGATGTCGTAAAACAAGATGCCCGGCTTGGGAAAATCCGGAATCGTGCGCACCAGCGCTTTCAGCGGTTCGCAATCCGTCGTCCTGATGGTCATAACTGTTCTACCAGGCTCCTTCAATTTGAAACGGACCGAGATCCGCGCCTTCTTTTTCGTCCAGCTCGTGCTCGATCACCGCATCCACGCGGCTGCCGCGCGATCCCTTGCGCAGAGCCTGAGCCAGCTGCGCAAGCGACTCCGGATCTCCAAGCACAAGCACTTCAACATGGCCGTCCTCGGTGTTGCGGACCCACCCGCTCAGTTCCAGAGCGGCGGCTTCGCGATGCACGTACCAGCGAAACCCAACCCCCTGCACGCGACCCTTAACAAGGTAATGACGAACCATAAGGAAAGCAGGGCCAGTGTTTCAGATGTAGGGTGATGGCGCAAGATAATGCGCTGCGCCCATCTGCGGCGATCCCGCAACCTGCCATGGCGATCCGGGTTCGTCTCCATAACCCGCGCACTGTGCCGCGCTCCGCATCTTTTGCCGCACCTATAATCGAGGTGTGTTCTCGGGAGTGTGCTGGGCGGCGGCCCTGAACGGAGCAAGGCTCCCGCGCGTCCGGGTTCGATGCCGAAACGGTCGAGCTCGACGAAGTCTATGCAGCGCGCTCTCCGATCCCCGATGTTGTCCTCCCTGCCCAGCCCGAAGCGCGTCTGCGCGGTTTTCTTTGCGACCGGTTTCTTCGCTTGCTTCCTGCAGGCAGGGTCCGCGTCTTCCGGGGCCTCGCAATACGCCGGCGTTACCCCTGCAGCGTTCGCGCATGCCGAGCGCCTTCGTGAATCTCTCGATGGCCGTCCCGAACAACAACGCACGCGCCTTCAGTACGAGCGCGTGCTCGATGCCTACCGCGCCATCTACCATAGCGATCCTTCCTCTCCAAAGGCGGACTCTGCCGTGGCCGCCGTCGCCGATCTCCTCGCCGAAGAAGGCCGCGTCTTTCAGGACGGCAAAGCCCTCCACGACGCTATCGGCCAGTATGAGTTTCTCCGCCACCAGTATCCCGCCAGCCGCTATCGCTTCAGCGCCCTTCTGACCGAAGGCGAAATCTACCAGCGCGATCTCGGCGACCTGCAACAGGCCCAGGTTGCATACCAAACTTTTCTGCGTCTCTATCCGCTGAATCCGCTTCGGATTGAGGCTCAGACTGAGCTGAAGAAGATCCGCCGTGAAGAGGCCGCCGCGTCGCGCGCCCAACCCCCGTCAGCCAACCCGTATGCCGACGCGCATCGCAACACCGCCGCGGCAGCCGCGTCGCAGTGGCAGCAGCCGCGGTCCCGGACGAACCCCCAGTCGGCAGCGTCCAACGACATCGGTATCGCACCTAAATACGCCTCGAATCGGAATCGCAACGCTTCCCATCCGCCTATAGCAGAGAGCAATCTCCCGCCGCCGCAGTCCGCCACCGATCACGCCTCTCCAAGCTCAGGCTCGACTGAACCAGACTCAACCGCACCGGATTCAGTGGGGCCAAACTCAACTGAACCGGTCGAACCGGCACCCGCGCAGACCGCCTCCAACGAATTGCGAATGAATGCGCCGCCGCCACCTCGACGGGGGAAGCTGCCGTTCATCACAGGCGTCCGTCATTGGTCCACGCCGGACTACACGCGCGTCGCGATCGACCTCCAGCAGGAAGTGCGCTACCAGGCTGCGCGCGTCTCGAACCCCGACCGCATCTTCTTCGACCTTTACGGAACGCGCCTCTCGCCAGAGCTGCAGGGCCGCGCTGTCGAGGTCACCGACGAAGGCTTTCTCAGCCGCATCCGCGCCGCTCAATCCTCAACCAACACCACCCGCATCGTGCTGGACGTCAACAGCGTCAGCGACTACTCCGCATTCTTCCTGCAGAATCCGCCACGGCTCATCATCGACGTGCACGGAAGCAAGGGAGGCATCCCGTCGCGCCAAATTGCAGGGGCGCCCCAGCCATCATTCACCACACATGCATCGATCCCATCGCCGCGCCCGATGGCAACGGCCAGAATTCCGCAGCCTGCAGCCGGCTCAAGCTCCGACAGCGGCTCTGCCCTTTCCGACGTGGCGACTCTCGGCAGCCAGCCCGGCCAGGTCCGCGCCACTCGCTATCCCACCACCGCCCCTGTGGCCGCTTCCGTCCCGGGAGCGACCGCGGCAACGACCCCGCCGCCTCAGTTGAATTCGTTGCGGCCCACGCGCGCCACGCGTCCCTCCAGCCGAGCCCAAGCAGCCGACGAGGTACCCCCCGCCGAAGCGGGAGCAACCGGGATTCCCGCCCCTCAAACCGCACCACCGAGCGAGCGTGTCCCCAACTCCATGGTCCGCGCCCTTGGACTCAAGATCAATCGCATTGTCATCGACGCAGGCCATGGAGGTCACGACTCCGGCACCCTCGGCCCCGGCGGCCTCGAAGAGAAAGACGTCGTCCTCGATGTAGCCCTTCGCCTCGGCCGCCTCCTCAAACAGCGCCTTGGCGCCGACGTCATCTATACCCGCAGCGACGACACTTTCATCCCGCTTGAAACCCGCACCGCCATCGCCAACGAGGCGCAGGCTGACCTCTTCATCTCTATTCACGCCAACTCCAGCTCCGATACCAGCGCCCGCGGCGTCGAGGTCTATTACCTCAACTTCACCTCGTCGGCCGACGCGCTCGAAGTCGCCGCTCGCGAGAACGCGGTCTCCGACCAGTCGATCCACGAGCTCTCCGACCTGGTGAGGAAGATCGCCCTCCAGGACAAGATCAACGAATCGCGCGCATTCGCGTCGGACGTGGATCAGAGCCTTTATGCAGGCCTTGACCCCGGCAATCCAGGTCTCAAAGACCGCGGCGTGAAGAAAGCGCCGTTTGTCGTGCTCATCGGCGCGAACATGCCGTCCATCCTCGCCGAAATTTCCTTCCTCACCAATCCCGACGACGCCGCGGAGCTTCGCGATCCACAATACCGGCAGCGCATCGCCGAGTCCCTCTATCGCGGAGTATCGCGCTATGTCTCCAGCCTCAATGGTGTGCGCCTGGCCCAGGCCGGCTCCCGCGTACCCGGCAGCGAATAAGAAGAAACCTTCCTTCCCATTGCGGTGTCAGTCTAACTATCATCGAAGAAAGGGCTGGGGCAAGACTACCGAACCAGACTCCCAATAATGTCGATCGCCAGAATTCTCACAACCTTAGTCCTCCTCAGTTCCGCGCTCACCCTCGCCGCGCTTGAGCCTCCCATCGCGCCCGTGTTGCCCCGGTCTTTCGCCGGCTGGACGTTGATCCCCGCGAAGGACGCTCCCGCAGCTCCGGGTCCAGCGGATGCCGCCGCCTTGCAGGAATACGGACTTGCTCAACGCGAAGCCGCGATCTACGGCAAGGGAGCCAGCACCGCTATCGTGAGCGCCTGGCGGTTCAAAGATGCCACTGGCGCCTATGGAGCCTTCACGTATTTCCGCCAGCCGGGCATGCTGGCCGAGAACATCGGCCATGAGGGCGCGGCGGTTGGCGGTCACTACCTCTTCTGGACCGGAACCACCGTGGTCGATGCATCCTTCACCCAAAGGTCAGTGGACGAGAAGTCAGCCATCGCGGCACTCGCCGCCCAACTCCCGCAAGTCGGCGGAGCCGCCGGCGTCCCGCCCAGTCTCCCGCATTACCTCCCCACCGCGCAGCTCAATCCTTCAACCGTCAAATACGCCATCGGCCCTGCCGCGTATGCACGCATGGGCGGCCAGCTTCCATCAGCCGCCGTCGATTTCAGCCAGGACACCGAGGCCGTCACCGCTGAGTACGGGCCCGCAGGTGCGCGGGAGACGCTCACCCTGCTGCTTTACCCGACGCCCCAGATCGCCGCCGCTCATCAAAAAGCGATCGACGCCATCGCCCAATCATCCGAGATGTCGAGCAAGCGCAGCGGACCGATCGTCGCCGTCGTCAGCGGCAGCGAAGCTCCGCAAAAGTCGCAGCAGCTTCTCAATGCCGTTCACTTCAGCGACTATGTCACTATCAATCATCCTGAGGGCTACGTTCCCGAGGGCGCGAAGCTCTATCGATTGTTGCTCGGCATCACCGTACTCGTGGTCGTTCTCATGTCCGCCGCGCTCCTTCTCGGCCTCTTCCTTGGTGGCGGCCGCGCCTTGTTTCGAGTCGTGCGCGGCAAGCCAGCTTCCTCCCTGGTGGAAGAAGAATTCATCTCCCTCCACCTCGGCAGATGAGCCGAACACCCCGGGTGCGAGCCGTTTAGGGGCCGCCTTGGCGCCCTATCTATAGAAAAAAGAATGAATTATCGAACGAAAAGGGCGCGACTGAGACGAAATTAAAGCGAAAGTCGTGCCCGGCCTGCTCGCCTGTTGACCATTTTTAAATCGCCCTATATCAATGGGTTAAACCCGCCCTGGATTTGGCCTTGACACCCCTTGTGCACGCCCATAGTATTGCGCCAGGAAAGTTCTGATGGCTTGCCTCCGTTGGAACTATTCTCCCTGAAGAGAAGGCTGCCCTGTTGCCGGGCGGCCTTTTCTCGTTTTGATCGGCAATGTTCAGGCCGGGTTCTGTCCCGCGTTTTCCACCGGTAACGGATCGGTGCAGTGCATCTTGCCGGAGCTTTACGCTCCCCATCCTGAACGATAAAATCAAGTTCAGCTTCACCGCGCCGATCTTCTCAGCGGGACCGGTCATAAGCCGACGTAGCTCAGTTGGTAGAGCAGCCGATTCGTAATCGGCAGGTCACCGGTTCAAGTCCGGTCGTCGGCTCCATTCGAGCATGAGTTGAACGAGCGGTTTCCTGCTCGATTTCTGCTTCGCACCTGCGCGCCGCGCCCGTTGATGAATTGGATGAGGCGGCGGCGAGGCCATGCACGAGGAGCGACTGCGGTTGGTCCAACCCCCGCGCGCTCCTACCTCTCAAAAAAGCCAGGGCGCCACGTTATGAGAGAGGTCAAGTGTTACCATCACATGCGTTATGAAACCTGGGTCTTCTCGCCCGGCGACTCCCTGGACCATACAAAGTCGCAGGACCTTCCTGCAAACCAGCCTGCAGTTCGGAACGCTCGCTGCCTGTTCCCCGAACCCGCTCTTCGCGTTTGCCAATGAAGGCAGCGAGCCTCGGTTTCTCCTCCGCGAGTTCGCTTATGGAGACGTCGACCTCGCCCCCGGTCTGCCCCAGCAGCAATTCGAACACACGCAATCCATCCTGATGGGCCTGAATGAGGACAGCGTGCTCAAACCCTGGCGTCTCCGTGCCGGCCTTCCCGCTCCGGGCCCTGAAATGGGCGGCTGGTACGACGAATTGCCCCTCGACAAAACAGAAAGCGGAGGCCACGGCTTCGCCCCCGCTCATAGCACCGGCCAATGGATATCAGCTCTTGCCCGGGGCTACGCCATTACGCACGACCCCCAAGTGCGCGCGCGTGTGCAGAGCCTGTGCGACCTTTATGGCGCGGCGATCTCCGGCCGCTTCTACACTAAGTTCCGCTTTCCCGCCTATAACTACGACAAAATGGTCATTGGGCTCATCGATGCGCACCAGTTTGCCGGCATCCCCAGCGCCTTCCAGTTACTCGAACGAACCACAGACGCCGCGGAGCCTCATCTGCCTCCCGAAGCCCTCGATCGCGGCGAGCCGCAAATTCGCTGGCGCGTATCGGCAGGTGAAAACGTCGCCGACAATTACGACGAGCCCTACACCCTGCCTGAGAATCTCTATCTCGCCTGGCAGCGCGGCGCCGGTGACCGCTATCTAAAAATGGCGTCCCGCTATCTGCTCGATCGCACTTATTTCGATCCGCTCTCCGAAAACAATAACATCCTGGCCACCCATCATGCTTACAGCTATTGCAATGCTCTCAGTTCCGCCATGCAGGCCTGGCTCTCCCAGGGCAGTCAGAAACATCTGCAGGCCGCTTCCAACGCGTTCGACATGATCGACTCCACCCAGAGCTTTGCCACCGGCGGCTGGGGCCCCAACGAAACCTTCGGCGCTCCGGGCAGCGGTGCGCTTTATGAGAGCCTGACCGGCACCCACCGCGGCTTCGAAACCCCCTGCGGCAGCTATGCGCATTTCAAGCTGACCCGCTATCTCCTGCGGGTCACCCGCGACGGGCGCTACGGGGACAGTATGGAGCGGGTCTTCTACAACACCGTCCTCGGCGCGAAGCAGTTACAGCCCGACGGCCGCGCCTTCTATTACTCCGACTATAACTTCTCCTCCCGCAAAACTTACTTCCCCGATGCCTGGCCCTGCTGCTCCGGCACCCTCCCTCAGGTCGCCGCCGATTATCGCATCATGACTTACTTTCACGACGCGGACGGCGTTTACGTCAACCTCTACCACCCATCCACTCTGAGGGCTGCCACTCCGGGAGGCGCGCAACTTACCTTAACTCAGAACGGCGACTACCCCATCGGCGAAAACATCGCGCTGCGCCTGAACCTCTCCCGTCCCGACACCTTTGCCCTGCGCCTGCGCATTCCCGCCTGGGCGGTTACAGGAACCGTCCAGCCCACCATCTCCGTCAACGGTCAAAGAGTCCCGGTCACAGCCGGCAAAGGCTTCGCCACCATTCGCCGCCCATGGAAGAATGGCGATCAGATCCGACTCACCCTCCCGCTACCCTTCCGCCTTGAGCCCATCGACGCCGCCCACCCCGACGTCGTAGCTCTCGTTCGCGGCCCCCTCGTCCTGTTCGCGCTCACCTCTATTTCGCCGAACATTACGCGCGATGAGCTGCTCTCCGCCCGCCAACTCCGAGGCCAGGCTGAGTGGCAGGCGGAAACCGGAAAAGGGCCGCTGCGTCTGATCCCGTTTACTGCTCTCGAAGACCAGCCATACACAACCTACCTGCAAGTTCGCACCTGACCTCTCCGGAAGCGGCTTGCATTCCGCATAACCCTGACATGCAGAGGCCGCCCTGCTCTCCCCGTTTAACCCGTCTCCCACTGCGGTATCCTGATAAGAGGCTTCCCCAGGCCAGCGCAGAACCTTCGTGCGACCGCGGCCCGCAGTAGTTGAGGTTTCATGCATATCTCCCCGGTCACGTCGGTAGTCACTTCCATCTTCGGCGCGCTCGCAGTTATTGTGTGGCGTATCCGCGAGGGCCGGACCGCAGTCACCCTCAAAAAGATTCTCATCCCGCCCGCGGGCATGGCGACTGGCTTTTGCATGTTCATCGTGCCGGCCTTCCGGATCCCGTGGCTGTGGGCGCTCGTATCTTTCCTTATCGGCGCCATCTTTTTGGCCTGGCCGCTGCTCCGCACCTCGCGCCTTCATCGCGAAGGTGAAACCATCGTGATGAAGAGGTCCCCCGCCTTCCTCGTCGTCATCATTGTGCTCGCCGCCGTGCGCTTTGCCGCCCGCGGCTACTTCAACACCATCATGTCCATCGAGCAGACCGGCGGCCTCTTCTTCATCCTCGCCTTCGGCATGATCCTCCGCTGGCGCCTCAGCATGTTTTTCGAATATCGAACCCTCACCGCGACGCCGCTCCCTCGCCGCGAAGACACCTTCCCATCCGATCCAGCTCAACTCGACGGAACCACCGGTTCGCCTATTCGCCGTGCGACAGATTGAGCCGAACCTCGACGCCCCGCCCCATCGGCGTCTGAATCGCCGATACATCCAGAAGCTTTCCGTGCTCCTTTGAACGGTGGTTCAGCACATAGCCTCCCACCAGCCAGCCAACCGCGCTGCCCACCACCACGTCCGATGGAAAATGCTCGCGCGCCAGCACCCGCGAAACCGAAACCGTGCTCGCCACTCCATACACAAGCGCCTTCGTCGCGATCCCGTCGTACTGCCCCGCCACCACATGCGCAAACGCCCACACATTCATCGCATGCTCCGATGGCATCGACGGATTATTCGGCCACCCCTTCGGCCCCTGCGGCCACAAACCGCCTCGCGCGTTGTCCGCCATCGGATACTCACGATCGAGCGCATACTTCAGCCCCTCATCCAGAATCGTCGCGTCAGCCATCGCCTCTGCGGATAGCACGGCTGTCTCCTTCAGATAATCGTCATGCCGAACCGAGGCAGCCGCATATCCAACCCCCGCCGCCGCGAACGGACCGTATAACCCCGCATAATCCGAAAGCTTATTGAAGTGGTCCTCCCGCGACGGATGAACGCCCAAATCCTGTATCGCCTCGGTGTCGTAATAGACTGCCGCGCCGGTCGCAGCCCCAAACGGTATCAGCCAGAGCAATTGCTCCGCCGGCGCTTTCACCGGACTCAGCAGGATCCCCTTCTCGTCGTCGGCCACATGCTTCACGCAAACCAAAAGGCTGTGCAGATCGCATGGCCGCTGCTCACTCGTCGACGGAAGACCCTGCACGGAAGGCGCCGCCGGCGTTGTGGGTAAGGTCTGCGCAGAACTCTGCGCTAAGTTTGTTGCCGAAGCCAAACTCTGCGCCCAACCCGAAGCGAAGCCTAACGCCAGCAACGAAGCAGCTAAGAGCTTCATTTGCCCATCATACGAAACCGACGCAAGGCGCCGGTGGTTTGGAGCGTGCTCAAGGCTGAGCGGCGCATTTCTCCGGACCATTGCCTGTTGCTCAAGCGTGTTGCCTGTCTCCCCGGAACCGCGACGCATCCTGCTCCGTATTGAAATATCTGAGGCTGACCCCATGCTGACCCTCCGCCAGGACCTCGCCTACGCTCTGCGCCAGATGCGCCTGTCGCCCGTCTTCACCCTTACCGCCATGCTCACCCTGGCCCTCGGCATCGGCGCCACCACCGCGATCTTCTCTCTCATCCACACGGTCATGCTCAAGTCGCTGCCGGTTGTCGATCCCGCCAGCCTGTACCGCATCGGCGAGGGCGACGACTGCTGCATCGAAGGCAGCACGCAGGATACCTGGGGCTTCTACTCCTGGGACTTCTACCGGCAGATGCAGGCCAACACGCCGGAGTTCTCCTCGCTCGCCGCCTTCCAGGCCGGGGGGTGGACCCTGGGCGTGCGCCGCGGCGAATCCGATCGCGCCGCCAAACCGCTCCGCTCGGAAATGGTCAGCGGCAATTACTTTTCCACCTTCGGACTCGGCGCTTTTGCCGGCCGCACCATCGGCCCCAACGACGACCAGCCCAACTCGCCGCCCGTCGCCATGCTCAGCTATCGCACGTGGCAGCAGCAGTACGGCTCCGACCCTTCCATCGTCGGCTCTACCCTCATCGTCAGCGACCATCCCGTCACCATCATCGGAATCACCCCGCCCGGCTACTTCGGCGAAACCCTCCGCGCCAATCCGCCTGACCTCTGGCTCCCGATCAATCAGGAGCCCACCTTCGCCGGCTCCGATTCTCTCCTGCATCACTTCCAGGCCTGGCTCCGCGTGATCGGCCGCCTGCGCCCTGGAGCTTCGGTCAACACCACCGGCCCGCGGATGACCGCCCTCCTTCGCCAGTGGCTCGTGAATGACAGCGGCATGCCGGCGGACTGGATGTCCGGCATCAAAGCCAACCTCTCCAAACAGAACATCCGCGTCATCCCCGCCGGCGTCGGCGTTGCCGCTATGAAAGAGGACTATGGCGACTCGCTGCGCATCCTGCTTGCCGTCTGCTGCCTCGTTCTTCTCATCGCCTGCGCCAACATTGCCAACCTTCTGCTGGCGCGCGGAGCCGCCCGCCGCTCCCAAACCTCCATCCGTCTCGCTCTCGGAGCATCGCGCAAGCGTCTCATCCGCCAGACTCTCACCGAGAGCATCCTGCTCTCTCTCTTCGGTGGCGCCGCCGGACTCGCCGTCGCCTTCCTCGGCGTCACGCTCATCGTTGCCCTCGCCTTTCACGGCGCGCACTTCGTGCCTATCGCTGCAACTCCGTCCCTGCCTGTTCTGGCATTCGCGTTCGCCATCTCGCTTGTCACTGGCGCTGTCTTTGGAACCGCTCCCGCATGGCTCGCCACCCGCGCCGATCCCGTTGAAGCTCTCCGCGGAGCCAATCGCAGCACCCGCGATCACGCATCCTGGTCGCAGAAAACCCTTGTCATCGTTCAGGCCACGGTCTCCGTGGTCCTTCTCACCGGTGCGGGCCTCCTGACTCGCAGCCTCTCGAACCTCCAGCACCAGGACTTCGGCTACGATACCGATCATCGCGTGGTCCTTGGCCTTATCGCGCCCTGGCCGAAGTACTCACCACCGCAGCTCGATGCCATGTACCGCGAGCTGCAGGATCGCCTGGCCCACATCCCCGGCGTCCAGCGCGCCGCGCTCGCCCAGTACACGCCGCTCACTGACAACTGGGGTGAGATGGTCATCCGCCAGGGCCACCCCATGCCTGGCCCCGACGAGGAGTCAGGCTCCTCCTGGGATCACGTCGCTCCCGGCTACCTTGAAACCCTCGGCCAGCAGATCGTCCGCGGCCGCGCTATCAGCGAGAACGACACCGACTCCACGCAAAAAATCGCTGTCGTCGACGAGGCCTTCGTCCACCGCTTCTTCAAGCCTGGCGAAAACCCCATCGGCCAGTACTTTGGCCTCGACCTCCCTCGTTACAGCAACACCTTTGAGATCGTTGGCGTCGTCCGTAACGCGAAATACCGCGACGTCGCCAACACCGAGCCTCCGCGCCCCATCTTCTTCGTTCCTCTCGCGCAGCACGTCAGCTACAGCGACAGCGTCATGATGCAGTCCCTCGATGAGCGCACCCACTACATCGAAGGCGCTGTTCTTCAGGTCCATGGCAGCATGGATGGCCTCGAGCCCCAGATTCGCCACGTCTTTTCGGAAGTTGATCCCAACCTCACCCTGCTTGACGTTCTCCCCATGCGCGAACAGGTCGATGCCAACTTCGATCAGCAGCGCGCCGTCGCCAACATGACCGGCCTCTTCGGCATCCTCGCCCTCATCCTCGCCGCGGTCGGCCTCTATGGGGTGACCGCCTATTCCGTGGAGCGACGCACCAGCGAGATCGGTGTCCGCATGGCCCTCGGCGCAGACCGCCCCAGTGTGATCCGTCTCGTTCTCCGCGGAGCCTTTCTGCAGATTCTCATCGGGCTCCTCATCGGCATTCCCGCCTCCATCGGATGCGCGCACCTGATCGCCGCTCAGCTCTACCACGTCAAAGGATGGGACCCGCTGGTCCTCGCGGCATCCATCCTCACGCTCGGCCTTTGCGCCCTTATCGCGAGCATTATCCCGGCAAGGCGCGCCGCCTCCATCGATCCAGTCAAAGCGCTTCGCACCGACTAACGAGCCCGCTACTCGACTCCTACGACGGAACCAATACGGTTTGATTTTGGAGCAGGTTCCGCAGTCCTCGCGATGTGCATCTCCGAGGAAATTCCGGAGCGGGGCCGGAGCAGCCGCGCCGGTTCTTCCCGACTCAAGCTGGTTCTTCCCGTGCAGGAATGCGCAACGAGACATTAGTATCGAACCTGATGCGAACCAGGGTCCATCAATTGGGACGTCGCTGGCGGGGCGTGCGACGCGCGATGGCGGAGCAGGCCATCGACGCGATGGTGGTGACTCATCTGCCGGATGTGCGGTGGTTGTGCGGGTTTACGGGGTCGAATGCGGCGCTGGCCGTGACTGCGAAGAAGGCTGTGCTGTTCACCGATGGCCGGTACACGGCCCAGGCGCGCGAGGAGGCGCATGGGGCGCGGGTGGTGATCGCGAAGAAATCGGCGCTGCGCGAGTGCTGCGCATTGCTTGAGGAGTGCGGGAAACAGGCGTGGTTCGATCCGCAGCATACGACGGTGGCGGATCTGGAGCTGATGCGTTCCGGATTGAGTGGTCAGAAGCGGCGGGGATTTTTTGTGGCGCTGCGGAAGCCGCTGGTCTCAGCGCTGCGCATGGTGAAGGACGAAGGCGAGCTGGCGCTGATGGGCAAGGCGGCGGAGCTGGGGTGTTGGTTGTTTGAGGCGATCTTGCCGCGCATGGAGAGCGGAGCGAGCGAGGTGAGTATTGCAGCGGAACTGGAATATGAGGCGAGGCGGCGCGGGGCGGAGGGAATGTCATTCGAGACGATTGTGGCTTCGGGTGAGCGGTCGGCGCTTCCGCACGGGCGCGCGACGCAGGCGAAGCTGCCGCGGAGGGGATTCGTAACGCTGGACTTCGGTGTTATGCTCAATGGTTATTGCTCCGACATGACGCGCACAGTGCACTTTGGACGCGCGAATCGTGAGGAGCGTGCCGCGTACGATGCGGTCCTGGAGGCGCAGGAAGCCGCAGTGGATGCGGTGAAGCCCGGCGCAACCTGCGGCGCAGTGGATGAGGCGGCAAGGACGGTGCTGCACGAGGCTGGCCTGGGGAAGTACTTCACGCATTCCACCGGACATGGGGTGGGACTGGAAATTCACGAGCAGCCGCGGGTGGCGGCGGCGCAGGAGATGCGGCTGGAGACTGGAATGGTGATCACGATTGAACCCGGAGTTTATTTGCCGGGGAAGTTCGGCATTCGGATTGAGGACATGGTTGCGGTGACGGATAAGGGACATCGGATTCTGACGCCGGTGACGAAGAGTTGGATTGAGCTTTAGGTTTTCGAGGGGTTGCGCGAGAGCAAACGATGAAATCGGAAGACATCAACGAGCTGAAGGAACTGGTCGAGTTCCTCAAAGAAAATAAAATTGGCGAGTTCGAACTCGAGCGCGGGGATCTGAAGGTTCGTATCAAGTTTGCGCAGGAGGGCGGAGCGGATGTCTCGCGGCTTCTGGCAACACCGGTGATGCAGGTGCCCGCGGTAGTTCCGATCGGTTCGGCGGCGGGGCTGAGCTCCGCTGGACATTCGGGAGGGGCGAGCGCGCCGCCTGAAACGGCCGCGGCGGCCGACGAAGATGCAACGTTGCACGTGGTGAAGTCACCCATTGTGGGAACGTTTTATGAGTCGCCGTCGCCGGGATCGGCGGCGTTTGTGAAGATCGGCGACCAAGTGGAGATGGGGCAGGTCATTTGCATCGTGGAAGCGATGAAGCTGATGAACGAGATTGAGAGCGATGCCGCGGGAGAAGTTGTGAAGCGGCTTGTGCAGAACGGCCAGCCGGTGGAATACGGCCAGGCGCTGTTTGCGGTGCGTCCCCGATAACTATGCGTAAAGTATTGATCGCCAATCGCGGCGAAATCGCGCTGCGCGTGATCTGCGCGTGCAAGGAAATGGGTCTGCGCACGGTCGCCATCTACAGCGAAGCGGACCGGCATTCGCTGCATGCGCGCTTTGCCGACGAGGCGATTTGTATTGGCCCGCCGCGGTCGGCGGAGAGCTATCTGAATGTTCCCGCGGTGATCAGCGCCGCGGAGATTGCGGACGTCGATGCCATTCATCCTGGGTACGGCTTGTTGAGCGAGAATGCGAACTTCGCCGAAGTGTGCCGGGCTTCAAATATTAAGTTCATTGGGCCGCCGCCGGAGGTGACACGGCTGATGGGCGAGAAGGAGAAGGCTCGCCAGGCGATGAAGCGCGCGAAGGTGCCGATCCTGCCGGGGTCGGAGGGCGTGATCCAGAATGAGGGCGAGGGGCTGGAGTGGGCGAAGACGGTTGGTTATCCAGTTATTTTGAAGGCCTCGGCGGGCGGGGGCGGACGCGGGATGCGGGTGGTACGAACGCCCGATGAGTTGCCGGGTTTTTTCCAGGCGGCGCAGAGCGAAGCCGCGAACGCGTTTGGCAACGGCGACCTCTACATGGAGAAGTTCATCGAGCGGCCCCGGCACATCGAGTTTCAGGTGCTCGCCGATGAGCATGGGACGACGATGTCGATCGGGGAGCGGGAATGCTCGATCCAGAGGCGGCATCAGAAGCTGATCGAGGAGGCTCCCTCGCTGCAGGTAACGCCGAAGATGCGCGAGGAGATCGCGAAGACGCTGAAGCGGTCGCTGGAGGCGGTGGGCTACCAGAACGCGGGCACGGTCGAGTTTCTGATGGATGAGGATGGGAAGCTGTACTTCATCGAGATGAACACGCGGATCCAGGTGGAGCATCCGGTGACGGAGATGATCACGGGGATCGATCTGGTGAAGGCACAGCTAAGAATCGCGATGGGCGAGAAGTTGTCGAGCGTGGTGCCGGATCCGGTGACGATCCGCGGTCATGCGATCGAATGCCGGGTGAATGCAGAGCATCCGGAGAAATTCACGCCTTCGGCGGGGAAGATTACGGCGTTCAACGTGCCGGGCGGAAATGGGATTCGCGTGGATACGGCGCAGTACGCGGAGGGGGTTGTGCCTCCTTATTACGATTCGCTGATCGCCAAGGTGATCGCGCATGGCGGGAGTCGCGAAGAGGCGATGGCGCGGATGAGCCGGGCGCTGGAGATGTTTATTGTGGAGGGGATTCACACGACGATTCCGCTCCATCAGCGGATCTTTCGCGATGAGGAGTTCCGGCGCGGGCAGTTCGACACGAAGTTCATGGAGCGTTTCTTCGAGCGGGAGAAGGCGCGTAAGGAACTGGAGCTGGTGGGGGCATGATTGCACGTCCTCAGACGTCGCAGAGCTCCACCGCCTGGCGGAGGCTGGTGAGCGGGTCGCCGGTGGGGATGAATTCGTGGGCGACGTAGCCTGAGAAGCCGGAGCCGGCGATGGCTTCCATCACTGCGGGGTATTGGATTTCCTGAGTGGCGTTCAGCTCGTGGCGGCCGGGCACGCCTCCGGTATGGAAGTGACCGAGGACGCCGATGTTCTGGCGGACGGTATCAATGAGGTCGCCCTCCATAATTTGCATGTGGTAGATGTCGTAGAGCAGCTTAACGCGGGGCGAGTTCACTTCGTGCATCACGCGCGCGCCCCACGCCGTGTGGTCGGCCATGTAGTCGGGGTGGTTGACTTTGCTGTTCAACAACTCGAGGCAAATGTTGACGCCGTTGTCTTCGGCAATGGGCTTGAGGCGATTGAGGCCGGCGATGGTGTTGCGCGCGCCTTCGTCGTCGGACATGCCGCGGCGGTTTCCGGAAAAAGTGATGACGCTGGGGACGCCGGCTTTGGCCGCGATGGGGATATTTTTGCGGAGGGCCGCTTCGCTGGCGGCGTGGTTCTCCGTGCGATTGAGAGCGTCGGAGATGGTGCCGCCGCCAGCGTAGCCCATGGTGCAGATAAGGCCGTAGCGGTGCGGAATTTCATATTCTTCGATTTCGAGAAGGTCGACGCCTTTGAGCCCGAGCGCGGCGGCCCACTGGCAGAGTTGGTCGAGGGGAGTGTCTTTGTAGCACCAGCGGCAGACGGATTGGTGGATGCGGCCTTTGCGAGGAGCTTGCGGCATGGGGGAAGAATACGCCGGGAGTGCGGATGCGATGGAAGCGGCGGCGGTGGTCTTGAGGAAGGCGCGGCGGGAAGGCACCAAGACAGGTTACAGAAAAGCAGGGAATAGGGAATAGGCAACAGGCAACAGGGAATAGGGAATGGGGAATAGGAATAGTAAAGGCACAAGCGAGCGGTCTTCGATTGAGGTCGTGTTGTTCCTCCTTTAAAATTTCCGAAATGTTTCGAAAGCCGATTGGAGATTGCCGATGATTCGTGGCTGCTGCGTTGCTGCTGCTGTGATTGCTTTGAGCGGTTCCGGATTTGCGCAGAGTTCGGCGGGGCCGGAGCCTGTGCCGATGCCGCCTCCGATTGTGGCTCCGGTGGACACTCCCTATCCAGGCACGATTACGCTGCTGGTGAATCTGACAAACACAGTGGACCGGGTGGTCACGGTGCACGAGACGATTCCGGTGCGGGCGGGAGAACTGACGCTGCTCTATCCGCAATGGATTCCAGGAGCGCATTCACCGCGGGGGCCGATTGATAAGGTGGCAGGGCTGTTTGTGAAGGCGGACGGGAAGACGATTCCGTGGGTGCGGGATCAGGTGAATGTTTTTGCGTTCCACATTCAGGTGCCGAAGGGCGTGACCTCGCTCGATGTGGACTTCGATTATTTGTCGCCGATTAAGCCGGCGGATGGACGGATTGAAATTTCGAATCAGCTCGCGGATTTGGCGTGGAACACGGTCTTGCTGTATCCGGCGGGACATTTTTCGCGGGACATCAAATTTGCGCCAAGCATTGTGCTGCCGAGCGGCTGGAAATACGAAACGGCGCTTGAGACGGCATCCCAGGACGGCGACACGGTTCACTTTCAGGAGACGATGCTGAACAAGCTGCAGGATTCGCCGCTGTACGGTGGGGCGAATTTCAAGCGTGTGGACCTATCGACGGGACCGGACAACAAAGTTTTCCTGGATGTTTTTGCCGATGAGGCTAAGGATCTGGAGATGACGCCCGAGGAGTTGCAGGCCCACAAGAATCTGGCGATTCAGGCGCAGAAGCTGTTCGCGTCGCATCACTACGATCACTATGACTTCCTCTTCTCGCTCAGCGATGTGATTGGCGGGAACGGGCTGGAGCATCATCAATCGAGCGAGGATGGGACGGGCGCGAACTACTTTACGGACTGGGGAACGGGCGTGCGCGGGCGCGATCTGCTGGGGCATGAGTACACGCATTCTTGGAACGGGAAGTTTCGGCGGCCCGCGGATTTGTGGACGCCGAACTTTAATGTGCCGATGCGCGACGATCTGTTGTGGGTTTACGAGGGGCTGACGCAGTACTGGGGACTGGTGCTGACGGCGCGGGCGGGCATGGTGACGGCGGAGCAGGCGCGCGATGAGCTGGCGGGCGTGGCCGCTGGGTTCGAGGCGAGCAAAGGGCGCGACTGGCGGCCACTGGTGGATACGACGAATCAGCCGACGGTTTCGCAGCGCAGGCCGGTGAGCTGGGTGAGCTGGCAGCGGCCGGAGGACTACTACACGGAGGGGCAGCTGATCTGGCTGGATGCGGACACGAAGATTCGGGAGCTAAGCGACGGGAAAAAGTCGCTGGACGATTTTGCGAAGCTGTTCTTCGGCGTGAACGACGGCAGCTACATCACGGATACGTACACGTTCGAGGACATTGTGGCGGCGCTCAACCAGGTGCAGCCGTATGACTGGACGGCATTCCTGCGGTCGCGCGTGTACGAGCTGCATCCTGAGGTGCCGGAGAATGGGTTCACGCAGGGCGGCTACAAGCTGGTCTACAACGACACAATTCCGGCGTGGCAGAAGCATGGAGCGGAGAATCCGCGGTTTGGGACGAGCTTTGCGGACTCGCTGGGGTTCGGCGTGATGGGGGATGGCATGCTGGGCAACGTGTCGTGGGACAGCGTGGCGTTCAAGGCTGGAATTGTGCCAGGAATGCAACTGATGGCGGTGGACGGCGAGGTTTATTCTGCAGAGAAGTTGCGGGCGGCGATTATTAGATCGGAAAAGGGGAGCGATCCGATCACGCTGCTGATGAAGGATCGCGACACGATCAAGTCCGTGACGCTGGATTATCACGGGGGGTTGAGGGTTCCGCATCTGGAGCGGGTGGAGGGGACGCCGGCGCGGCTGGATGATGTGTTGGCTCCAGTGGAGTAAAGGCAGGGAACAGGCAACAGGGAATAGGGAACAGTTAATAGGACGGAATGCGGGGAAGCAGCCGGTGCTGCTTCCCTGTTTCACCTTTAGCGCTCGGCTACGCGGTCGAGCAGGTCGAAAAATTCGGGGAAGGAGATGGCGGCCGATTCGGCTCCGCGGATGAGGGTGTCTCCTTCTGCGCGGAGTGCGGCGACGGAGAAGGCCATGGCGATGCGGTGATCGCCGCCGGAGTCGATGGTGGCTCCATGGAGGGTTTGGCCGCCGGGGACGTCGAGGCCGTCGTCGAACTCTTCGACTTCAGCTCCCATGGCGCGAAGGTTGGCGGCGACGAGGGCGATGCGGTCTGATTCTTTAACGCGGAGTTCCCTGGCGTCGCGGATGCGAATACCGGTTTGCGTGTAGGGGCCGATTGCGGCCAGGACAGGCAACTCGTCGATAAGTTGCGCGGAGAGCGCGCCGGAGATGGTGGTGCCGGTGAGGCCGTGGGGCGGGGCGTTGACCTGGACGGTGCCGACGAGCTCGTCGTTTTTGGTTTCGAGATTGAGGACGCCGATGTGCGCGCCGAGCGCGGTGAGCACGTCAAGGAGTGTGGCGCGGGTAGGGTTGAGGCCAAGGTCGTCAAAGATGAGGTTGGAGCCGGGGAAGAGCGCGGCGGCGCAGAGAAAGAAGGCGCCGGAGGAGATGTCTCCGGGGATGCTGGCTTCGATGGCATGTAGTTGCTGGGGGCCGGCGATGGAGACAGAGTCTTTGGTGCGGTCGACGGTTGCGCCGAAGGCGCGGAGGGCGAGCTCGCCGTGGTCGCGGGTTCGGACTGATTCACGAACGGTGGTCGTTCCAGGCGCTTGCAGGCCCGCGAAAAGGATCGCTGTTTTGACCTGGGCGCTGGGGGTGGGTGTGGTGTAGCCGATGGCGGTGAGGGACGCGCCGTGGATGACGAGGGGCGCGTGACCATCGGTAAGTTCGATTTTGGCGCCCATCTGCGCGAGGGGTTTGCGGATGCGCTCCATGGGGCGGCGGCTGAGGGAGGCATCTCCGGTGAGGGTGAATGGGCTGGGCGGGTCGGGGATTTGGGCCGCGAGGAGGCCGGCGAGCATGCGCATCGTCGAGCCTGAGTTGCCGCAGTCGAGCAGACGGTCTGGGAGCGTGAAGTGGCCGCTGACGCCGGTGATTTCTACTGCGTCCTTGTCGCGAGTCACCTTTGCGGCGAGGGCTTCGACGCAGGCCAGGGAGGAAGCGCAGTCGGCTCCGGTGGAGAAATTGGTGAGGCGGGTGGTTCCTTCGGCGAATCCGCCGAGCAATGCGTAACGGTGACTGATACTTTTGTCGCCGGGCAGGCGGAGGCTGCCCTGGATGTTGCGGGCGGGGTGGATGAGGCGTTCGGTGGCGGCAGCTTGCAGAGGGTTCTCCGGATGGGTTCAGTTGCTATCGTAAATGGAAGTCTTCGGTTGGCAGTCGCCAGGTTGCCAGTCCCCAGTGCTTGGTCCGCAGTGCTTAGTCCCCAGTTGTTAGTCCCCAGTGCTTAGTCGTCAGTGCTGAGTCTCAGCGCTCAGCGGCCTGATCCCGGAAAGATGCGCTTGATTTTGGCAGTTTGCTATGCGAGGCTCGGATCGTAGTGAGTCCCCCTCTCTCTGAGATGTTTGCCGAGGAGTATCGCGCTCTTCGGCCGCGCGCTCCCATTCCTCCGATCGAAGTTCGGTTTTATCGCTTCACATCGCTGAATACGACGATCCGGCTGCGCGAGGGGCAGATTCGTGTGAGCCTTTCGGATTTGCTGGAAGGCGCGCCGGAGCCGGTGCTGCAGGCAATCGCCCACATCCTGCTGGCCAAGTTGTATCGCAAGCCGATTGATGCGGTGCAGGCGCGGCGCTATCGGCGGTTCACGTCGAGCGAGGCGGTGGTGCGGCAGAGCGAGCGGATCCGGCAGACGCGGGGGCGGAAACGGATCGGATCGGCGCAGGGGGAGCATTACGATCTGGACGAAGTATTCGAGACGCTGAACCGGCGTTTCTTTTTTGGGCTGATGGGACGGCCGCTGCTGACGTGGAGCGAGGTTTCGGCGAGGCGGCTGCTGGGGCATTACGACTCGGCGCACAACACGATCATGGTGAGCCGCGTGTTCGACCGGAAGGGCACGCCACGATATGCGATCGAATATCTGATGTATCACGAGATGCTGCACCTGAAGCATCCGGTGAAGCAGAAGAATGGGAGGCGGTGCGTGCATTCGAAGGCATTTCAGGAAGAGGAAAGGCTGTTTCCGGAGCTGGAGCGAGCGAAGGCGTATTTGAAGACACTTTAGAAGCAGCTGGGAGCCGGTAGCCTGTCGCAATGGGCTGGGAGCGGGAAGCCTGGAGCTGGGGGCGAAAGCCAGGCCGAAATTTGCGCGGAAAAGCCTGTCGTGCTACAAACGAGGGACACGTGGGTGCTCTCTCTAATTCGGTGATGTTTGGCCGCGCGGTGAAGACCAGCGCGTCGAGCAGCCTCCCCGGCTGCTGTTGTTGTTGTCGCTAGGTTTGCGAATTCTCGCGCCGTAATGCGGCGCTCCTGACAACTCAAAACATTCAAGTGCGGGGATTTTTCTCTGCAGAAAAGGAGCGTTTCTCATGGCTTCGTCGACTTCGACCTTTGGGCGAAGGATTTCTATCGATATCTGGGCAGTGGGGTTGGCGCTGCTGGCTGCGCTGCTGGTGCGGTTTGGAGTTTTGAAGAGCGTGCCGTGGTAAGGAGCGGGTATTGAGCACGGGCGTCGCTGTCCTCGCGAACCCCAACGAACAAGTTCGCCGGGGATGCTGACGCCCGGGAGGTCCTTCGACTGCGCATCGCTTTAGAAAGCGATGCATCGCTCAGGATGACAAGGAGGAGAGTATGGCTGGCTCTGTTGCGTTGCCGCAGCCTCGGACGGTATCGGTGCCGGGGAAGATCTTCGCGATTGTGCCGGGGGTTTTGCTGCTGCTGGCGGTGGGGTATGCGGGCAAGATCATCGAGAAGTCGATTGCTCATTACGGGAAGGCGCACCATCTGGTGCTGCCGAATATCGAGTACGTGCTGTGGGCGATTTTGCTTGGATTGTTGATCTCGAACACGGTGGGGGTGCCGGAGATTTTTCGCGCGGGCGTGGCGACGTATGAGTTCTGGCTGAAGGCGGGGATTGTGCTGCTGGGGGCTCGGTTTCTGATTGGCGATGTGCTGCGGCTGGGCGGAATTTCGCTCGGGCTGGTGTTAGTTGAGGTCACGTTTTCGCTGGTGTTCATGACGCTGCTGGGGCGGGGGTTTGGTTTGCGGCCGAAGCTCACGTCGTTGCTGGCTGTGGGCTCGGCGGTCTGTGGCGTATCGGCGATTATTGCGACCCAGGGCGCGATTGATGCAGACGAGGAGGATTCTTCGTACGCGATTGGAGCGATTCTGGCGTTGGGTGCGCTGTCGCTGTTTGTGTTTCCGCTGATTGGGCACAGCCTGCACCTGAGCGATCGCGCGTATGGATTGTGGGCCGGGCTGGGCGTGGACAACACGGCGGAGGCGACCGCGGCGGGGGCGTTGTATTCCGATGCGGCGGGGAAGGTGGCGGTGCTGGCAAAGACCTGCCGGAATGCGCTGATCGGATTTGTGGTGCTGGGGTACGCGATTTACTGGGCGCGTAAGGGGCAGGCGGAGAAGGTGACGAACAAAGCGGCGTTTCTTTGGAAGAAGTTTCCGAAGTTCGTGCTCGGGTTTCTGCTGATCTCGCTGCTGGCGTCGGTGGCGTTCTTCACGAAGCCGCAGACGGTGGCGCTGGGGAATCTTTCACGATGGGCATTTTTGCTGACGTTTGCGGGCGTGGGATTAAGGACGAATCTGCGGGAGCTGGCGAAGCAGGGGGCGCGGCCGTTTCTGGTGGGGGCGATTGGGGAGGTGGCGATTGCCGCAGTTACGCTGGGGCTGGTGTATGGGGCGGCACGGGTGTGGGGGTTGTAAAGGCAGGGAACAGGCAACAGGCAATAGGGAATAGAAAACGGAGGCGTTGGCGCCGGGAGGGAGAATCCCGGCACCTTTTTTGCGGAACTTCAACTGCTGCATTGTTGAGAAAGGGGATGGCGGCAGGATTCCTCTCGGTACCTTAAAATGAAGATGGAGCCCTGACTTTTCTTACGGGAGAGGCGGTTTCGGGTACCGGCGCGGGAGTGGTGCGCGAGGCGCCGAAGTGACCGCCGAAGGAATCAATCTTGATCGGAAGTAACGTTCTCACAAAGGTATTTGGGACCAGCAACGAGCGGGTGGTGAAGCGCCTTTTGCCGCGGGTTGCGGAAATTAATGCGCTTGAGCCGGGGATCCAGGCTCTGAGCGATGAGCAGCTGCGCGCGAAGACGGTGGAGTTCAGGGCGCGGATTGCGGCGGCTCTGGAAGGAATCACGGAGGAAGAGGCGCGGGTTGCGGCGGAGAAGCAGGCACTCGACGATCTGCTGCCGGAGGCGTTTGCGGTGGTGCGCGAGGCGGGATGGCGCGCCGTGCACATGCGGCACTTCGATGTGCAGCTGGTGGGCGGAATGGTGCTGCACCAGGGAAAGATCGCCGAGATGAAGACCGGCGAGGGCAAGACGCTGGTGGCGACGCTGCCGTGTTATCTGAATGCGCTGGCCGGCCATGGCGTTCATGTAGTGACGGTGAACGATTATCTGGCGAAACGCGACGCCGAGTGGATGGGGAAGATTTACGAGTTCCTCGGGCTGACGGTGGGCGTGATCGTTCACGATCTTGACGATCAGCAGAGGCGGAAGGCGTACGGATCGGATATTACCTACGGGACGAATAACGAGTTTGGGTTCGATTATCTGCGCGACAACATGAAGTTCGAGCTGGCGGACTGCGTGCAGCGCGGGCACTATTTCTCGATTGTGGACGAGGTGGACTCGATCCTGATCGACGAGGCGCGGACGCCGCTGATTATTTCGGGGCCGACGGATCAGACGACGGACAAGTATGCGCGGGTGAATAGGATTATTCCGTCGCTCGAAGAGGGCGAGGAGATCATCAAGAGTCCGGAAGAGAAGTATCTGACGGGCGATTTTGTGGTGGATGAGAAACACAAGACCATCACTGTTACAGATGAGGGGTGGGAAAAGATCGAAGGCTTGCTGGGCATCGGGAACATCGCCGATCCGGAGAACTGGGACCTGAAGCACCACGTGGAGACGGCGATCAAGGCGCACTCGCTCTACAAGAAGGACGTGCAGTACGTGGTGAAGGACGGCGAGGTGATCATCGTCGATGAGTTCACAGGGCGGCTGATGCCGGGGCGGCGGTGGTCGGATGGGTTGCACCAGGCGGTTGAGGCGAAGGAAGGCGTGAACATCCGGCGCGAGGATCAGACGCTGGCGACGATCACGTTTCAGAATTATTTCCGGCTTTACAAGAAGCTGGCTGGGATGACAGGCACGGCGGAGACGGAAGCCGCGGAGTTCGACAAGATTTATAAGCTGGACATCGTGGTGATCCCGACCAACAAGCCGATGCGGCGGCTGGAGAATGCCGATGTGGTGTTCCGGACGGCGAAGGAAAAATACCATGCCGTGGCCGATGAGATCGCGAAGCTGCACGAAAACCAGCAGCCGGTGCTGGTGGGTACCACGTCGATTGAGAAGAGCGAGCTGTTGTCGCAGATTCTGGCGCGCAAGGGCGTGCGGCATGTGGTGCTGAACGCGAAGTATCACGAGCGCGAGGCGGAGATTGTGGCGCAGGCGGGGCGGCTGGGGATGGTGACGATCGCGACCAACATGGCCGGCCGCGGCACGGATATTCTGCTGGGCGGGAATCCGGAATTTGTGGCTCGCCAGGAGCTGGTGAAGAAGGCGATGGCGCGGGCCATTTCGCCAGCGGAGGGCGCGATCAATCCAACGGCGCCGGCGGGAATGCTGCGCTTCTATTACGCGGGGCAGGAGTACGAGACGTCGCAGGAGAACTGGGAGCAGGTCTACAAGGGCCATGCGGCGAATGCTGCCGAGGATCACGAGGCTGTGGTGGCCGCGGGCGGCCTGCACATTGTGGGCACGGAGCGGCACGAGTCGCGGCGCATCGACAACCAGCTGCGTGGGCGCGCGGGACGGCAGGGCGATCCGGGAGCTTCGCGGTTCTATTTGTCGCTGGAAGACGACCTGATGCGCATCTTTGCGCGGGAGTGGGTTTCGACACTGCTGCAGCGGATGGGCATGGAAGAGGGGATGCCGATTGAGTCGCGGATGATCTCAAACCGGATCGAGGCGGCGCAGAAGGCGGTTGAGGGGCAGAATTTCGAGGCGCGCAAACATCTGCTCGAGTATGACGACGTGATGAACAAGCAGCGCGAGGCCGTATATGGGCTGCGGCGGCAGCTGCTGGAGGGCCTGGATCAGAAAGAGCTGATCGTCGAGGATTATGTTCCGAACCTGCTGAGCGACATGCTGGATGAGTTTGCGGGCGAGCGGGTGCATCCGGATCAGTGGGATGTGAAGGGGCTGAATGCGAAGCTGATTTCGCAATTCGGGTTCGACCTGGACGCCGAGGGGATGAAGGCGAGCGAGCTGACGCGGCATGAATTGGGCGAGACGATTTTCGAGCGGCTGAAGGCGCGCTATGAGGCGAAGCAGCAACTGATTGGCGATGTGCAGATGCGCTTCCACGAACGGATGATCATGCTGAGCGTGATCGATGGGTTGTGGAAGGATCATCTGCTGAACATGGACCACCTGAAGGAAGGGATCGGGCTGCGCGGATATGCACAGCAGGATCCGCTGGTGGCGTATAAGAAGGAATCCTTCGAGATGTTCGAGGGGATGATGGCGCGGTTCCAGGAAGACACGGTTCGCTTCCTGTTCCTGATGAGGATTGTGGGGCCGGATGGGCAGCCTGTGGAGATTGCGACGCGGCCGCGGACGGCGATTCCAGCTGCTCCGCATGTGGCTTCCGCGGACGGTAACGGGCACAGAGAGCTGAGCGCGCCGCCGATTGCTATGGCGCCTCGCCGGGCGCCGACCACGACGATCGACGATATCGAGAAGGAGTTCCAGCGGAAGAAGCAGAAGGAGCTGGAACACGCGCGGATGGCGGGCGCGGGGGATGCGGCGGCTCCGGCGCAGCGGCGGATGGGCGAGAAGGTGGGGCGGAACGATCCTTGTCCCTGTGGGTCGGGGAAGAAGTATAAGAAGTGCCATGGGGCGAACGAAGGATAGCGTTCAGCGCTCAGCGGTCAGCGTTCAGGAAGGTGCAGGAGTAAGACCCTGCACCTTTTGTGTTTTCGGGTGAAAGGCTCTGAGGGGAACCGTGACGGGCGCGGTCGTCACTGGTGCGAAGGACCAGTGGACTGGAGAAGCCAGTCGAGGTAGGGCTGGCCGGCGGATTCCGGAGTCAGGACGAGGAATTCGGGGACTTCGTAGGAGTGGAGATTGCGGATTGCATCTTCTACCTGGTCGAGACAGGCTGCCGTGGTTTTGATGAGGAGCAGGATTTCAACGGCAGCTTCGACCTTTCCCTGCCATCGATAGATGGAGGTGAGGCCGGGTACGATGTTGACGCAGGCGGCGAGGTGGTCGCCGACGAGGGAGCGGGCGATGCGCTCGGCCTCCTCGCGGGAGCCGGCGGTGGTAAGGATGATGCGTACATCGGTGGCGGGTAGGGGCATGACAGGGTACAGGGTACAGGGAACAGAGCGTAGAGGGTGAACAGTCGTCCGTGGAGCAATGAGTACCCGAGATAGGACAAGGAACAGGATTAACGGCTTGGGTTTAGGGTGTATGTTGGGTTTCGGGTTCGTAGCATCCTAAGAGGAAAAGCGCAGAGGAGAACGAGAAACATGGCGGTCGAGATTAAGTTTGGGACGTCGGGATGGCGGGCGATTGTCGCCGAGGAGTTTACGTTTGGCAATATTCGCCGCGCGGTAGCTGGCATCGCTCAGTACGTGGCTTCGCAGCCAGGACCGAAGACATTATTGGTGGGACGCGATCCGCGATTTTTGGGTGAGATGTTTGTGGCGGAGGCCGCGAAGGTGGCGGCGGCGAACGGCGTGACGCCGCTGGTTATTCCGGGACCTGCGCCGACGCCGGCGATTGCTTACGCGGTGCGGCAGCGAAAGACGGGCGGGTCGATCAACTTTACCGCTTCGCATAATCCGCCGGAGTACAACGGGATCAAATACTCGACTCCGGATGGGGCGCCGGCGCTGCCGGAGGTGACGCACAAGATTGAGGCGAATGTGAAGGCGCTTGAGGAAGTGGCGTCGCCGGCTGAGACGGGCGCAAAGTACGAGCAGGTCGACGTGAAGCCGGATTATCTGAAGCGGCTTGCGGAACTCGTGGACTTGAAGGCGATCAAAAGGGCCGGGTTGAAGGTGGTGGTCGATCCGTTCTGGGGGGCGGGGCGGGGATACGCCTCGGACATTCTGCGCGACCATGACGTGGAGACCTGGACGGTGCACGACTATCGCGACGTGTTGTTTGGCGGCCATGCGCCGGAGCCGGACGGCGAGTTGCTGAATGCGTGCACGGAGAAGATGAAGGAAGTGGGCGCGGCGATCGGGATTGCGACGGATGGCGACGCGGACCGGTTCGGAGTTGTGGATGGGGACGGGACGTTCATGCAGCCGAATTACATCATCGCGCTGCTCTTTGATTATCTGGTGGAGTCGCGGGGTTGGAAAAACGGGGTGGCAAAGTCGGTGGCCACGACGAATCTGATCAACGCGCTGGCCGATGAGTTTGGGGTTCCTCTGTTTGAAACGCCGGTAGGGTTCAAGTACATCGGGGAGCTGATTAACGAGGACAAGATAGCGATTGGCGGGGAAGAGAGCGCTGGACTCACGATTCGCGGGCATGTTCCGGAGAAGGACGGCGTGATCGCGGGACTGCTGGCGGCGGAGATGGTGGCGGTGCGCGGGAAGAGCCTGGGCGAACAACTGAAGAAGATATTTGGCAGGGTAGGTTCCTTTTATCCGAATCGTGAGAATTTTCGCTTGACGCCCGAGGTGAAGGAAAAGTTCACTGAGAAGATAAAGGATGATCCAAAGGAAGTGGGTGGACGTAAAGTTGTCCAGGTTGTGCGGACCGATGGTTTGAAGCTGATCCTGGCCGACGGCTCGTGGGTGTGCTATCGGCTGAGCGGAACCGAGCCGGTGGTGCGGCTTTATTCCGAGGCCAGGAAACAAAGCGAACTGGGACCGCTGACCCAGGCGGCGAAGGATTGGGTGATGGAAGGCAGGGAATAGGGAATAGGCAATAGGGAATAGGAAAAGCAAAAGCACAACAAGAGCGAAGCAGGGATTAGGAGTTTAGGGATTGGTAGAGGCGGCGACGTGTTGGTGAGTGGGGAGCAGAGGCAGGCGGGATGGTTGGGGCGTGTCGGGCAGTCGTTGTACCGGATGCGGCGGCGCGTGGCGACGGGCGCGGTAATTGTGTCCGCGCTGGCATTTGGATATCACGCGATCTTTGGCGAGAACGGCGTTAACGTTTACGGGGCGCGGCGGGCTGAAGATCGAGCGGTGCAGAAGCGGATTGCGGAGTTGCAGAAGGACAATGCGCGGCTGGCGCAGCAGGTGAAGGCGCTCAAGACCGATCCGGATGCAATCGAGCGCGAGGCGCGCGATCGCCTGCACTATGCGCGGCCGGGGGAAGTGATCTGGACGGAAGACGGCGAACAGCAAAAAAGCGCTCAGCAAAAGACCGGCCAGTAGTAAGCCGGTCAGCAACGGGGCGGTCAGCCGTAGCTCGGTCAGCAAAGGGGCGGGTAGCCGTTACCCGGTCAGCCTGAAACTTAAGCTGCTGATGAGATGGCTCCGTTCATCCCTTCACAGAATTTCCATTAATCTGAAAAGAGACCATGGATAAATTTGTCATTCGCGGCGGCAATCCTTTGCTGGGCACGGTTCGGGTCAGCGGGTCGAAGAACTCTGCGCTGCCTTGCATGGCGGCCGCGATCCTGACGGAAGACGAAGTGGTGCTCGAGAACATACCGCAGGTGCGGGATATCGAGACGGAGCGGAAGCTGCTGGTGTCGATGGGCGCGGAGGTGGAGCTGGGGTACGGCCGCGCGCAGCATCGGACGACGATCAGCTGCCGGGCGTTGACCGATCCGACAGCGAAGTACGAAATTGTGAAGACGATGCGGGCATCCTCGCTGGTGCTCGGGCCGCTGGTGGCACGGTGCGGTGTGGCACGGGTTTCGATGCCGGGGGGATGCGCAATCGGGGCGCGGCCGATCGATCTGCACACCAAGGGCCTTGAGATGCTGGGCGCGAAGATCAGCTACGAACATGGCTATATCGAGGCGCGGGCGGAGCGGCTGAAGGGCGCGCACATTGTCTTCGACAGGATCACGGTGACGGGGACCGAGGACCTGCTGATGGCGGCGGTGCTGGCCGAAGGCGAAACCGTGATGGAGAATTGCGCGCGGGAGCCCGAGGTGACGGACCTGGCGGCGCTGCTAACCGCAATGGGCGCGCAAATTCGCGGGGCGGGGACGTCGACCATCCGCGTAAAGGGAGTGGAGAAGCTGCACGGGGCGAAGCATCGCATCAATCCCGATCGGATTGAGGCGGGGACGTTTCTGATTGCGGGCGCCATCACAGGCGGCGACCTGTGCGTGGCGCATTGCAATCCGGAGCATCTGACGGCGGTGATTGCGAAACTGCAGGAGTGTGGCGTACGCGTGGACCTTCTGAGCCGGGATCAGATTCGCGTGCGCAGCGATGGTGAATTGAAGGCGGGAGATATTTCGACGGAAGAGTATCCGGGATTTCCGACGGACATGCAGGCACAGTACATGGCGCTGGCGACGCAGGCGGAGGGAACTTCGCTGGTGCAGGAGAATATTTTCGAGAACCGCTTTATGCATGTTCAGGAGCTGGTGCGGATGGGCGCGAACATTCGCGTGAATGGACGGACCGCGACGGTGCAGGGGCGGAGCGCGCTTTCAGCGGCGGCGGTGATGTGCTCGGACCTGCGGGCTTCGGCGTCGCTGGTGCTGGCGGCGCTGGTGGCGGATGGCGAATCGATTCTGGACCGCGTGTACAACATCGATCGCGGCTACGAGCGGATCGAGGAGAAGCTGCGGGGGGTGGGCGCGCAGATTCGGCGAATGGGGAATATGTTCCAGGAGAAACGCGAGCCGGAGATGGCGGCGCTGTAAAGGCAGGCAACAGGGAATAGGCAACAGGCAATAGGGAATAGCGATCGGCGCAGCTTTCAGGGCAACGCCAGGAGCCGGTTCATGAGGCAGTCGGTGGATTGGGGGATTGGAGCCTTCGCGGTACGCTGCGGCATCCAAGCCGGAGAGGAGAGCTTCGATGGCGAATGCTGAGGATGGCTTGCTGCGTGAGCAGTTGGTGGGTTTTTTGCGGGGTGGGCAGGCTCATGCCGATCTGAAATCAGTGGTCGATGATTTCCCGGTGAAGGCGCGCGGGGGTATACCGAAGGGCGCCGAGCATTCTGCGTGGCAGCAGCTGGAGCATATCCGGCTTGCGCTGCATGACCTGCTGGATTTCTCTACCAATCCCAATTATGTGCAGCCGGAATGGCCGGGCGCTTACTGGCCGAAGGAACCTGCGCCGGCGGATGACGCCGCGTGGGATGCTTCGGTGAAGGCGATCAAAGAAGACCTGGCTGCATTCGAAAAGCTGGTTGGAGAGCCGGAATCGAATCTCTACGCGACGATTCCGTGGGGCCAGGGACAGACACTGCTGCGTGAGGTGCTGCTGGCGGGGCAGCACACGAGTTATCACCTGGGGCAGATTGTGTTGTTGCGGCGGTTGCTGGGAGCCTGGAAGGACTGAGAAGCGGGACTGGAGTTTAGGGATTAGAGTTTAGGGATTTCCCCTTTTCGGCGGCTGGGCTAACCAGAGTCCGGTGCTCGGAGCTGTGTGCCCGTGCCGCCCTTTTCATCGCCTTGGCTCGGCGGTGAGGGCGGTGCGTGGGCTGGAGTGGCCGTTGTCGGGGATGGCTGCGGGGAAGGCGATGGTCACTTTGGTTCCGCGGCCGGGGCGGCTGGTGACGTCAAAGAGCGCGCTGCCACCGTAGAGGACTTCGAGGCGTTCGCGGACATTTTTCATGCCGATGCCTGAGCCCTGGAGGACGCCACTGGAGTGGGTGCGGCCGGGCGCGATGCCGACGCCGTCGTCTTCGACTTCAATGATGAGGATGCCCTGATCGAGGCGGCTGCGGAGGGTGACGGAGCCGCCGGCGATGCGCGGCTCGAGTCCATGCTTGATGCTGTTTTCGACGAGAGGCTGGAGGAGCATGCTGGGCACGGGAATTTCGAGAGTGGCGGGATCGATTTCCTTGGCCACGGTGAGTTTTTCCGCGCCGAAGCGCGCGACTTCAATGCTGAGGTAGTCGTCGGTGGTGGCGATCTCGTCGCGGAGGGGGACGAAGGCGTCGTGTTCCTGGAGCATTTTGCGGAGGATGTTGGCGAGCTTGACGATGAGCTCGCGGGCCTGCTCCGGCCGGAAGCGAACGAGTGAGGCGATGGAATTGAGGGTGTTGAAGAGGAAGTGCGGGTTGATCTGGCGCTGGAGGGCGTCGAGGCGCGCTTCGAGCAGGAGGCGCTTCTGCTCTTCGAGAGACTGCTCGATGCGGATGGCGTTCCAGATCTTGAGCGGGATGCCGACGACCATGGCGGCGCAGGCCCAGATGGCAACGCGGATGATCCAGCTGTCGGAGACGAGGGCGAAGAGGCGGTGGGGGTAGCGGCGGGCGGTCCACTCGCGCAGCATCTCCATGGCAACGATGAGGACGAGGAGGAGAATCTGGCGATCGATACGGGGACGCAGGAGGTTGCGGCGCACCCAGCGGTAGAGGCTGAGGTCGACGAAGGGTGAGAAGGACCAGACCTCTTCTTTCTCGACAAAGCGGCCGTAGATGCCGGCGGTGATGGCGACGGCCAAGAGGAAGGGGAGGGCGAGATATTCGCCGTGCAGGACGGCGGGCAGTGAGAGAACGGCTGCGCCGAGCAGCGCAGTGCCGGGACCGATGAGGATGCCGAGAAGGATGGTGGTCTCGAAGGAGATGTCGGCAGCGTAGAAGTTGGAGACGGTGACACGGACCAGGACGCCGAGGCCGAGGGGGACACAGATGAAGGCGAGGACACCGAGGGTTTGTCCTATGGTGCGGGACTCGCAGAAGAGCAGGCGCTGGAAGACGCGGGAGCGCGCGAGGGCGGAAGAGACAGCCGCAGCGACACCCAGCTTGATGAGCAGGGTGATGAGGATGATGCGGGAGTCGAGCACGTGTTCAGGGTACAGGGTGCAGGGTGCAGGGTACAGGGTGCAGGGTGCAGGGTACAGGAAAACGGGAGACGATCAGCGGGAAACGATTCGCGGAAGACGATTAGCGGAAGAGATTAGCGGGAAACGATTAGCCACAAACGATTAGCCACAAACGATTAGCGAGAGACGATTAGCGAGAGACGATCAGCGGGAAACGTTTAGCGTAAGACGATTAGCGGGGAGACGATCAGCGGGAAACGTTTAGCGGAAGACGTTTTGCGGAAAAACGTTTAGCCAGGAACGCCTGGCGAGGGACGGTTGCTGGGAACGATCAGCGCTGGGACCATGGCTTCTACACATGGCTTCTATAATCGATCTATGCCTATTAGCGCGGTGCGGAAGGTTGCCGATGCCGATTTTCCCACGCGGTGGGGGCATTTTCGCATTCTGGGGTTCGAGGGCGCGTTTGCCGAGGACGATCCGGCGCGGTGCGGGCAGACGGACGAGAAGGAAGAAGCTGTCGCGCTGGTGATGGGCGATGTCCATGCGGCGCCGCCTCTGGTGCGGATTCATTCCCAGTGCATGACGGGCGATGTGTTTCATTCGCTGCGGTGCGATTGCCGGCTGCAGCTGGAGCTGGCGCTGAGGAAGATTGTGGAGGCGGGCGCGGGAATCCTGATCTACGAGCAGCAGGAGGGGCGCGGGATCGGGCTGATGGCGAAACTGCGCGCGTATGAGCTGCAGGACCAGGGCCTGGATACGGTGGATGCAAATCTGCGGCTGGGATTTGAGGCGGATTGCCGGGGGTACGAGCTGCCGGCGGCAATTCTGCGGCAGATGGACATCGATTCGGTGAGGCTAATGACGAACAACCCTGATAAGGTGGCGGCACTGGAGGCGGCGGGGGTGCGCGTGGCGGAGCGGGTTTCGGCGGAGGTGCCGGCGGAGGACAGCTTCGAGGAGTATCTGCGCGTGAAGCAGGAGAAGATGGGGCACATCTTTGATCTAGACAATTAAACAACATAGATATGGCAAGGCCGAAAGGATCACTTTGAAAACCAGGAGCTGGGAGCCAGGCCGAAGTCTTACCCGCTTCAGGCGAGAAACTCGCGGCCGGGCCGCACTCTTTATAAATCTCTGAACCAGCGCCTCCGGCCCTCGCCCACGACAATACCTGTCCCGAAAACTGCTCCCGCCGGATCTTCGCCTGTCCTTCGTCATTTCACCAGCGCTTGTCGCCCCCTGTGGATGAAACGGGGATTCCGTAGTAGGGTGCTGTAGCGTCGCGGGCGCCGAGATCGTTCAGGGAAGCGGTGCTTGAGAACCAGTCTCGCTCAGGACCTCCAGATCGTCGTAACTCACCTCCAGCGAATAGAACTGCTGCACGGCCGAGAGCCCGATCACGACTTTGCATTGCTGTCGTAGCTCTTTGATGACGCCCACAGCCTGGTCAAAGAAACCACCCCGCACTCGCACCTGCATCCCGGCGGAGAGCGGAGGATGAGGAAGCAAACAACACCCGTTCGCCAACCCGTCACGAATCCTGTCAATTTCCGGGGCGCTGGCGGTGTGCCTGCCGCCGTCGCCCAGAATACGGAGCACGCTCGGCGTCGTAATAACAAGGGATCGGTTCTGAGGAGCAAAGCGGACAAACACGTATCCCGTGAACAGTGGCCGATACAGTGTCACTTTTCGATCGGTTCTTCGCGAACGGTCCCTATAAAGAGGAAGGTAATGCTCCACGCAGCGGGCAGACAGGTGCTTCGCGACCGTTTTCTCATGATTGGCCATCACGTGTAGAACATGCCACGGAGTTTCGTCCATGATCTTCCCCTTATGAGAGGCAGCGCTAAGCCGCAATAGTCATTAGAATTCCGGGAGCCGCGCCAGCCAGTGTTTGCGATCACATGAAGGCTCGAAAGCGGCTTTGCCAGCGCAGAAGGGAGGTTACGGAGGTACTGCGGCGACAGTGCTTTCGTGAACGCACAGGCTGTTTCCTACAGTCATGCAGGTGCTGGTTTTCCAGGTGAGAAAGAAAGCAAACACCCTATCTGCTTCAGTGAAGCCTAGCTCATACGAAAGCGTGGATGGCCTCCAGAGACCGCCAGCCACCGACTTGATCGTGTCCAAACGCAGATTCTCAAGCCATCGGCAGAAACTCGTTGTATGGAGGAAAAGGCGACGTTCGCCGGCATCGGCTAATTATTTGTGAATTAAAGCGGCCGGTCTACCCTCCGCAATTTTCGGGGCGATTTCTGTCGCCTCGCGAGCACTCGCTGCGTCGCGGATGTGTTCGATGATGGCTATGAGGCGGGAAACGAGGACGGTTCCCGAGAAGAGCCGCGCAAGCTCCATGTGGGCCCGGTCCCGGCGCGGTCCCAGCGCCGCCGCTCTGCGGATGTGACAAACGACGGTGTCGGTCTCGCCATGCGCAGCGAAGTATGCGGACTCGGACGATGAGCCCTCAAGGAGCTCGGTGATGTGGTTTGGGGACGGACCGATGTGCAGAAAGGGACTACCCGTTGCAAGGACGTTATAGATTTTGCAGGGATGAACCGTTCCAACAAAGGGATCGCCCATGAGGACCACGTGGAGGTCGGCAGCAGACAGGGAGCCTGCGAGCGCATCGAGTGGCCGATAGGGCAGCAGGACAATGTTAGTCAGCGAATGTGTCTGCGCGAATTTCCTGACATATGGAAATTTGCTTCCACCACCCACAAACAGGAATACGATGTCGCGCTCCTCGGCCATGGTCCGCGCGGAGTCGAGCAGAGTTTTCAACGGGTGACACGGACTATGGTTTCCGGAGTACATGACGACGAACTTACCGGTTAGGCGATGCGCCGACCGAAAGCGCTTGCGTCCTTCTTCGTCAAAAAAAACAACTGAATCGTGAGCCCATGGGGGAAGGATGATAATCTTCTCTTCCGAAATGCCTTTGGCGGCTACCCGGCTCCGCATGAAGCGGTCCAAAACAACGACGGCCGCGGATGACCTGAGGCTGAATTTCAGCAGATGCGCAAGTCCCCTGGATACGAGTGATCCATCCCTGAGCGCGCCGGCGGCGATGGCCTCATCGGGATTCAAATCCATGATCCAGGAAATCAGAGACCCGCCCCTGGCGCGGACAAAGACAGCAGCGAGTACGGAGATCAGAGGGGGAGAGGTCATAGCTACCACGACGTGCTGGCGGGGCAGCAACGCCAGCCGCATGGCGCAGAAGCCAAAGAAGGAGACAACGTCGAGCGCACGGCGCCAATGGGATGCCTTTCCAAATGCGGCTGAACGGACCCGGATGATCCGCACGCCGCGCCACACTTCAGAGGAAGGAAAGGTTTGGAAGGGAGAATCGTATGCGCGTCGCGATGCCAGCACCGTAACGTCGTGTCCCTCTGCCGCCAACCCTGCAGCAAGATCGGCAGCGTGTTGGGCAACGGATACAACGTCGGGGTGAAATGCCTGATTAAGGATCAAGATTTTCATTTTTTTGCTCACGTTTGAGGTCCCTGAGTGATGCCGAGGATCGGAATACCTCTGCTCATCCGGCTCGCCGCCGACACCTCGTGCAAACGGATGTCCGGGCAATCCATTGCAGGGAAGCACCATTCCGGGAAGCGAGAAAGTTACAGCGTCATGCCAGCCTTTTCGGCGAGAATCTCTCTCGTTTTGATCGAGATCATGTACTCGTAGAAGGAAAGGAGGCAGCAGTAATGAAAGCCAGGGGCGCCGTCGCAAATTCCCAGTCTCATCAGATACATGTAGAAAAAGCGCCACGCCGGCCGAAAGGGAAGCAGGAAAGACTCCTCCTTCAGCGCCCGCCGTCGCCGAACCGGGTCCGGCGAAAACAGACCCGCCATGTCCGGCTCGCCCGCGGAAAGCGATTCCAGCGATTCAAAGGCTTCTGCCCGGCTGTACCGGTTGTGCTTGGCAATCCATTCATCCAAGCCCTTATTGAAGCTGTAATGCAACAGGTGGTGCCGCAACCTGTCTTCCGGCCCGGTCACCAGATATCTGAGATTGATGTTTCGCTCGAAGCGAATGGCTTCAGGCCTGAACAATCGCACCAGCCAGGTCGGATAGAGGCTGCTGTGCCGTATCCAGCGGCCCATAAACATGTCTTTCCGACGCATGCGGAAAGCGGCTATCTCCGGAGGGCAGGTCTCGATAACTGTCAGCATTTCCTTCGCCAGCTCCGGAGTTGCAATCTCGTCAGCGTCCGGATTGAAGACCCAACGATGCTTGAAGCCCAAATGCAGCGAAGCTGTGCGATGAACGGGTTCCCGATCGAACTTCCGTTGCACGACTCGTGCGCCCCAGTCCCGGGCGATTTCGACGGTTCGGTCAGTGCTGAATGAGTCGAACACGATGACGTCGTCGCTCCAGCGAACGGCTTCAAGGCACCGCTCCAGGTTTTTTTCCTCATTCAAGGTCAGGATGAGAACGCTCAGATCAGCGGCCAAGCGAAACCGTCCTTGAGCGCGTCCTTACCACTACCGCGGGATTTCCCCGCATCACCACCCATGGCTCGACATCCTGAAACACGGAGGACGTGGCGCCGACCACCGCACCCTCCCCTATGGTCACGCCCGGACCGACAAACGCGCCGGCTGCCACCCAGGCGAACGCCTGCACCGTAATCGGGCGACTGACCAGGGCGAAATCCGCACTGTCGACATCATGGCTCGCAGTGCACAGGAACGCGGACTGGGACACGCAGGCGTGAGCACCGATAAAAATCGGCGCGACCGAATAGCATTCCACTCCGTTGGCGATGCAGCTGTCCTCGGCCATATGCAGATTCCACGGCGCCCATATGCGGCTGCGGGGGTATGCGTGCGCTCCCTGGCCAATGGTCGCGCCGAATGCGCGCAGCAGGAGCCTACGCCACGGGTGCAGCGGGGTGGGCGAGGGCCGGAACAGAAGCAGCCACACCAGCCCCCAGAGCTTGCGAGCCAGGCGGTTCCTGACGGAGAGACGACTGGTAAAAACGTGATTGGACATGGAGTGGTAGTAAGCCAGAGGAGTTGGCTAGGATCTGAACCCGGGCCAGTTTCAGGGTGAACCGGACGCTTGTCCGACCCGGGTTCAGCCCACCTTCCTCAGATAAGCAGAACTGGGAAAATGCCCTGCCTGCGGTCCAGCCCACAACCCTGATTCAAAAACCCGCGGTCTGTAGTTCGGCAAAAGTAAGCGCAGCTCCCGGGGCCGCAGGTGATGCAACATGCTTAGAGACGCAGTTATGGAATAACTCGCATTTCCCGTAAGAAATGCATGCAGAAGAGCGCTCTCATTAGGGAAAAACGTGGTTGTCAGCAGGCAGGGAGGATAATCGAATGGAAAGTAAATGTCGTGAAAATGAACATGGCAACCGCGCTGAAGCCGCGGTAACACCTCAAGGATCAGGATATTTACCTCGCTGCCTGGCCTCACGGCATGGGTTGAATCCACGAAGAGCAGGTCCCCGGGGCCCAGCTCTGCAAACAGCGATGGATCGACCTCCTGGGCTTTGCGCGCGATCAGAGTAATCCTTCCATGCCTGGAGGACTCGCTCAGGTATTTGCGCGGCAACGGATCGATGCATGTGACAGCGGGATGGTAGTTGCAGATTCTGGATGCATGCAAGAGCACCGCCGTTGAAACTCCAGCACCGACCTGAATGACCCTCTGCGGCCTGTGGCGGGCAACGAAACAAAACAGGAACTCCGCCTCGACCGGTCCAAATCCGGCCTCGCCATTATCCCGGCAGGCGCTCTCGTAAATGTTTTCCTCTCGCATCAAGGTTCGAGCCGAATCATTGACACAGTCGCGCACGAAAGCAAGTTGTTGATCGACATCGGCTCCGTTCACTCCGTACATGCTGCGCGGATGTTTCCACGCATCGTCTTTCCGCAGCTCTCTGAAATCCGGGATCTCAGAGTAGAAATGCCTCGGCAATATATCGATGCCAAAATGCTGGCCGCCAATAAACAGCGCGTGCAGTGATTGCCTGGCAATTTCTTTCGCCCTGCGGTGGAGAGCTGGCATAAGGAGTGATCCTTTGGCGCACGGTTATGGCATGCGGTCCGTTCACGACGCTGGCGCCACGCTAAGGGGCTCCGGGGACTTCGGGCGTCTAACCGGCGCAACCTCTCAGAACGGTTTGAATCGTCGAGACCCAGCCGCGCGTAATCGCGTCCAGGCCATAAGCTTCCGCTATTTGCCGGATGGTTCGCCGCACGAGCGCATCGTGCCACGTATCGTCCACCATCCTCGTTCGCAGAAAGGCAGTCCACGCTTCGAGATTCACCGGCAGTATTTCAGAGCCCGCAGGCAGTGCATCGGATAGATACACCTGGTCCGATACCGCCACCGCGCAGCCGGCGATAATAGCCTCCAGAAGCGCGATACCGAAGTTCTCATGCTCTGATGGCAGAAGAAACCACTGAGCTCGCTGCAGTAAGTAGCGCTTGTCCTCGCCGGCTACCGCTCCGGTAAACTGGACAACATCCGAGATGCCGCAGGCGCGGGCCAGCTCCTGGAGGTACTTTGTGCATTCCTGACGGCCTGAACCTGCAATCACCAGCCGCCACTCCGGCGGCAGTTCGGCGGCCTTCCATGCCCTGATCAGCAGATCCGCACGCTTGCCTGGATGCAGCCTCCCCAAAAACAAAGCCACCTTCGTATCCGCGCGCTGGGCCACATTAGAACTCGGCTCGGCTCTCGGTCCAGCGAGGGGGGCAACTCCGTACGGAATCACGATCCAGGGATGAATCTCCGGCAGCCGGAAGGTCTCGCGAGCGTTCTCCAGCTCTCGGCGGGTGGTAAAAAACGCCGCGGCTGCCCGCGCAAACACTTTGCGCTCGCGCCAGTGCCAATACAAAATCTTCTTCGCGCGCTTCCACGCTCCCTGCTCATGCACCGACCAGGCATCCAGCATCCCGTGCGGAAAGCAGATGTAAGGTATGCCCGCCCTGAGACACTCCCGAGATAGAATCCAGTCGGCGTGACTCCACATCCCATGTAAGATGACGCCGTCGAATCGGGACAAATTGCCACGACACCAGGCGCGGGTTGCGGAGGAGTACCCATAGGACGGTGGGCCGGAAAAGGGCAGGGCATGGATCAATGCCGGGGCCAAAGGATTATCCGGGATATCCAGTGCGCCGAAACCAAGGACCTCGCTGTGCAAGCCCAGGTCCTGAGCGTGCGCCGATAAATCGAGGACGGCCCGCAGGGGGCCTCCCGAACGCTGGTCCAGCGATCCAAGCAGATGAAGAATCTTCATGGCCTGAAGTATCCCCTGATTGCTTGCCGGCACTGGCGATGAAGTTCATTCCACAAATCTTCTAAACGCCGATCGGCAAATCCTCATAAATACAGTGCTGACGCGACTCTTTCGTTTTAAAAGACGCGACACGCCATGGAGCCACAGGTCTCGGGCCGCCTTCGTAGACGCATTCGAGCACCCTGAGAAAGTACGAAGCCATGGACGGGCCTCCGATGCAATGCGACCAGGTTCGTATCCGATCGCTCAATTCTGGCGTTCGCGGACCGCGGCCAATCCATTCCGACAGCGCCTGCCGCAGCCTTTCGGCCGAATTCGCCGCCACAACCGAACCCAGCCATGGATACTGGATGAGGTCAGAAGCCCCGCACGCGCTCGAGCATATAACCGGTACGCCCCGCATCAGGGCCTCGTTGACCACCGCGCCCCATCCGTCATAGCGGCTGGGAAGAACGAGGAGATCCGCTTGCGCCAGCAGTTTCATCGCTTCGCCGTAGGGCAGCGATGGCACGAATGCGATGCGGCCGGCAATTCCCGTATGAGCGGCTCGCTTGCGGCAGCTGGATTCAACCGGGCCGGAACCGACAAAGGCCGCTTGCCATGCTTGCCGTTTGCAGAGTGCCAGGGCGCTCAACAACAACTCCAGCCCCTTGCACTCGACGAGGCGCCCTAAGAACATCAGGCGAAATGGTGACTCGGCTCTCATGCTTGGGGCTTGAATCGTCCGGGGTGCTTCGACCACATAACCGAATGGGAAAATCCGGTCGCCCCGAAATCCCGAACCAGCCCACCATGTCTCACCCAGAGATCCCATGGCCAACACAAAGTCCACCCGTGGCCGGTTCCGCGCCACATCCCAGCAGCAGCGCGCCTTGCGCAGGACTCCGGAGATACCCCGAAAGTCGCCGGCCTCCGCCAAGATTCCGATGCGTGCGTTGTGCGCCGCCGCGCGCAATACCAGGCTGCTCATCGCGCAGCCACGATAACCAGAAAGCAGCTGAATCGGGTCTCCACCGGCATGTGCCAAAGCCAATGCCAGGCTGGAGTTTGACGCCACGACAACTTCGGCCCGGCCGAAGTCCGACTTTACCCATCCCAGAGCCTCGCGCTCGGCATTTATCCGCTGGTCTGCAATCACGGTTACAGCATGCGACTTAGCCACCTCGCGGATATACGCCGCCTGGTGGGGGCTGGGTATGTGGGTCCAGAATTGGATGTTCAATGTCTGCTCATCGGTGAATCAGTCAGTTTGACGCTTCCAAAACATAAGGCAATAATCATCCACATCTGGCTTCCCAGTCCCCCCACGGAAAAGAAAACCATTTCTCCGCAGTTAATGAACAGAGCGGTAAACAGAAGAACAATCACGGGAATGGATCCCCGCATCAGCACGCGGGCGCCGACGCACACCACGATTACACCCGCAGACAGGAGACCGAGTATGCCCATTTGGCCGAGAATGGAGGAAATCAGGAATCCATCCTCAACCGGAGCGCTTGTTGGAATTCCGTATGAGTTATCGTCGTCGATGTTCTGAGTTACGCGGCCCGCGGCGAGCCCGAACCCTCCACCAATCCATGGGTGCTGCCTGAACGTCTCCATGCTGTTTTCAATCAGCGCTCCCCTGGAGATCGCGTAGGCTTCCTGTAATCCCGCCGGGGACTCATCCACTCCCGTCCCTTTGGCTGTGAAAGACGTGACTGCATCGGCCGCTCGCCCGCCGAGCACACCGGCCATGACTGCGATCAGGCAGCCAAGCGGCACTAATCGCCTTTTCATTTGTCGAAGCGGGCCTTCCGATATCAGGTCACGCCGAACGGTGATCGCGGTGATCGCCGTGGCCGCAATAGCCAGCAATAATGCGAAAACCGCCGTGCGGCATCCGGATAACACGATGAATGTCCAGCCTACTGGAATCGTCGCCAGCGTGAATAGACGGAGCTTGTTCGCGGAGAGCCAGGAAGCGGTAACGAACGCGGTGAAGAAAGCGAGGTATACGCCAAGTGACTGCGGATGGCCGAATATTCCCTGGAATCCGGTTCCGTTCCTTGCCCGCCCCGCGGGTATTGCCAGCAAAGGCGCGCTCACCAGGAGGATCACGCAGTGGAGCGTAAAGAACCAATCGACCCAATAACGACAGGACTTCTTCGAACCGGCAAGAGATGTAAAGAAGGCCGACACGCCCGTTAGAAACACAGCGAGCTTTAGAATGGAAAGTGGGGTTAACGCTCCCTTGCCCAGGGCCGACGCGAGAGCCACCGCGGCAAGGCAAATCAGAGGTGCGGCCCATTGTCGAGCAGCATGCCGCCAGAGGCCTACACTAATGAGGCGGAGTGCTGCGATTCCAAAGATAAGCCATTTTAGTAACGCCACAGATGGTTCGGGAGGTACTACCTCGGGGTTCAAAAAGGTAATAAGCAGGCTCAGAGAGATAGCCTGAATCGTTTGCCGGCTCCCGCATAGCGCCCACAGCACGAGCCCGGCCATCGCATACTGAGTGGCGCCCGGATAACGGACGCACAACAGCAAACCTGCAACAAGCGTGGCCGCCGCCGGCGCCATGATAACTGGCGAGTCGGGCGCTCCATGATTCGTACGGGACAACTGGCCGGCGCGACTCAGCCGACGTGATGCAGATTTGTTTGATGTCGTAGGCGTCATGCTTTTTCGGGCTGCGGCGGAGTGGGGTTTGTTCCCCATCCCTTGAATCGCGCGGCATCCGGAAACCCTGTGGCGCGCTCAGGCGATACGCCAGTGCAGCGCCGGAAAGCGTCGTCCCAGATGAGCTGTCACCGCACGCCGGTCGGCTATACCAAGAACAACCCAACCCGTACAAGCGGCCGCGATGGTCGTGAGGGTTCCAGTTTCCAGCCATCGCAACAGGGCCGGACCAGCCGCAACTTTGTGTCCAAGGCAACCCATGGCCAGGGCTGCCGTTGCAATAAGAAGAACGCCGGGCCAGAGTCTTCGGGCAAAGCGCCCATACTGCTCGCCGAGCGCGCGGCAAGTATCCCTGACGACGAAGTGGTAGCACATGGCTGACTCTCCCAGCATCGCGCTGAGGGGAACGGCAAGCAGGCCGACTTTCCCCAGCAGCAGGACGCATCCCGTCATGTTCATCGCGGAGGCGCCAATCCAGCACCATGCGAGGTTCCTATGGCGATTGCTTGCGGTGGTAAACGCGGCGCTTGCGACCCAAGGAGTCTGTAAGATGAGAGACGCAAGAAAGGCTCGCATCAGGGTACTGTCGGGCAAAATCCTACCTCTGGTCCAGACCTGAAAAACTTCCGCTCCCTCCCACCACAGCGCTCCGGCGAACGCACAGGACATTACGACCGAGCCGATCACCATCAGGCGATGGCCGGCGCGCAGAGCGGACTCCGACCCCGAGGCATCGAGGCGCGTGAGCTCGGGCCATACAGCAGCGGTGACCATTCCCAGCCCCTGACGCAACAGAAAAGTAAGGCTGCGGGTGGTTACGAGCAACGCAACCGCGCTGCCCCCGAGGATTGCCGAGACAGCCACCACCGGGCCTTGTACAGACACGGCAATGGCAAGAATCATCACGCCGAACAAAAGGCTTGGCCTGATCAGGTCGAGAAACTCGCTGCGGGTTCCGCGTCGAAGGCTCGGAATCAATTCGCGATGTTCGCAGCGAAGCAGACACCAGGCGCCGCATGCGGCGCAGGCTGAGGGCAGAACACTGCACGCGGCCACCTGCACTACGCTCCCGCCGCGCATGACGACCAGAGCGGTGACCGCGATCAGCAAAACCGCCTGCCCGTTCACAATCCACTGGGTCGCAGCCAGATTCCCGGTGCTTCGATACACGCTTGCCAATTGAGCGATGGGCATCTGCCACACGGTCCGCGACGCGAGAATCCAGGCGATCCAGGCTGCCGCCGCGGCGGAAATCGACTTGATGCCACGCCAGGCGCCAATCGGAAGGGTCAGGCACGCTACTCCGCACAAGACTGTTACCGCGCCGGCAAGAACGACATAGAATGCGATGGCTGAACCCTGAACACTCTGGAACGTCCGCAGATCGCCCCTTGCATAGGCAGCCACCATCTTGTTGCCTGCGGCGGCGTTCACCCCGAGGTCCGCCGCATTAAGATAGGCGATGACCGCGGAAAGAGCCATCCACTCTCCATAAGTCGTCGTGGACCAGTGCGAGAGAAAGAGAGGTACGAGAAGCAGATTCCCAAGAAAGGTCAGCGCCTGCCCGGACAGGATTGCGCCCATACTCGTGAAAACCCTCTTCAGCATCGAGCGCCCCCTTGCCCCGATTGCGTCTGTTCCTCCAGGGAGGACATGAAAGCCCGCATCTGGATCACGGTTGCATCCCAAAGCGCGGTGTGTCGCGCTTGCCATGCGGCGGAGCGCATACTCTCGATCCTTTGCCGATTACGGCAAAGTCCAAGCAGGGTATCCGCGATGTCGGCGGGAGTTGCCAGGACGGAGATCGGGATGGACGCGCCAGGGATCATGTGTTCGGGGGCGCCACCCACGTCCGGGCCCAGGGCCGCCAGGCCGAGGGCGTGAAACTCTCTGAGAACAATTTCGCCCGCTTCTGCGCGCGAAAACAGGCATCCGATGTCTCCCTCGGCTACTAAGTGAAGAAAGGCCCGCGCGTCGGTCCTCTTGTCGAGAAAACCGCACCATTCGATTTTTTTGTTTGCGCGATACGGAGCAGGGACAAGATCCTGACCGGAACCGATGACGCGCAGGATAAAGTCTCCGCCTTGCGAGCATGCCAGGACCAGAGCCTCGAGCAATCTGTCGAAACCCTTGCGTCGAGAGATATTTCCTACAAAAACGAGCTTCACGGGCCGGCCATCTTCCGGGCGCGCGATCCATTGTTGACCGGAGTCCCAGTTGGCATATTCTTCACGATCGACGTTGGCCCCAGGCACGATTGCCTGGACTTTGTGGGCTGCGATGCCGTAATCATGGATGACGCTTTTCGCTGCCCACAGGCTGTGACCAACGATGCCGGCTGCCGATTGATACCCAGCGCGCTCCCTTTCCAGGATTTCCGACCTGGTCTTACTATCGATGTTTGCGCCATAGGACGCGAACAGTTGTTTCAGCGTGGTGTCGATGTAAAACCATTTCTCGATCGCTGCGTTCATAACAATGGAGCGCGGGAACATCTGAAAGCAGTTGATCAGTCTGTTTCCCGCAAGTTTGCCTTCCAACGGTCCGTAGAGTTGCTGAAGAAACCAGTCTGAGTACTGGAAACCTCCGTATCGCCTGCCGCGCAGAAGCATGGCGGCATTCCAACCGAAACGCAGCAGCTTCCAGCCAAGGCTGTCGACCGAGAGGTCAAGCCCCTCGTCGATCATCCCGGCTCTGTGCCCCGCTTCGAGGAAATGATAAGGAATTCCACTCCAGGTGGCTGGATTGTTCATATCACAGACTCCGGTCAGATAGGTTCGCATCGGGCTGTCATTCTTTCTGCAAATCTAGGTTTCACTCAGGCCGGAAAGCGCGTCGCGGTTAGTTGATCGGTGAACGTTTGGAAGTTTATAGATTCGGTAACGAAGTGTTCCCAGCTATCCTTCATCGCGCGCAAAACGGTGGAGAAGCGTCCGATCCGCTCATGCCGCGGATCCTGAGAGGTCAGCATCAAGGCTCGGCCCGCAAGGGCTCAGTCTGTCGCCGATTCCGAAAGCGGTCTGAGGTGCTCTCTCGTAAAGGCTCGTTTCAAACTATGCAGCGCCCTGGCGCCTTCCGGCGTCGCCAGCTCCTGCTCCGCCCAATTCAGGAACCGTGCGAGCAGACACCCGGTGAGCAATCCGAGGACGGTAGAAACGATCATGATCGTCATACGCTTCGGGGACGACCTTCGATCCGGTTCGATGGCCGGTTCAACCACCTGAATGACCGCCGCCTCCTTGGCTTCATCCAGCCGGGCGGCTTCGTACTGCTTGAGCATGAGGTCGAAAAAGGCCTGTCGGTATTGAACGTCCTGGAGAGCGCGAACATAATCCTTACCCTCCTTCGGCACATCTTTGATACCGAGCTCGGAAAAATCCGACGCATTGTCATGCTGTTCCATGCGTGCAGCCTCTCCCTGGAGCGCGGACAATTCCTGCTCTCCCAGTTGCAGGTCGGGGTTGTGTTCCGTCGAATAGGACCGCAGCGCTTCGAGTTCGACTTGCTTGGCTGCAATCTGTACCCGGACACTCGCCAGCCCTTCGATAATCATGCCCGACTGCGCGTCCAGGTGAAGCAAGCCTTTATTCTGTTCGACGATCTGCAGAGCGCTCTCTGCCGAAGCCAGATCGTTCTTTGCATCCTTCAACTGCTCTTCAAAAAAGAGCCGCCGCTTCGATGCCTCCGTAACTGAGATTCTCCTCGAAAGAGAACGAAGTTCCTCAGGATAGGCGTTGGCTATAGCGGCGGCGCGACTCTTATCCCGATCGGTGGCGGATATGGAAATCAGTCCGCTCTTCTCCGAAGACAGGCGGGTGGCGTCATCCAGCAGGCGACGCGCAGCCGTCATGTCTTTGGCGTGATAAGACAATCGAAGGTTGAATCTCGCAATAATCGCATCGGCAACGGGCCGAGATCGGAGCAGTCCGATGTAGATGGCGTTTGGATCCTTCAGGCTGAGACCGCCCGCCGCCACATCGCCGAGCGATCCCACGCCGGGCATGCTGTTCAGCAGCGAGGTGGTCGATTCCGTCTGCCGCGGCGGCATGATTCGGGTCATGGCCGTATACTCGTTCGGAAGCGCGAGGCTGCAGGCAAAGCCGATCAGTATCGCCGCCCCGGTTACACAACCAATCAGCCGTTTGCGGCTTGCGAGTTCGGTCAGAACATAGATGGCCGCTATGCTGGTGGCGGTACGGCCCTCTTCCGGCAGATAGGTATCTCCCACCACTTCTTCAGGTCGATTGATACGAGAGTCCCGGTCACTCATCAATTGGATCCTTATTACTGAACGGCGCTCAGTACGCCGCCGGTCAAGGCAGCCTGGGAGAGGATTTGGGTTAGAAACGATAATTGCCGCGCAAAGCCGCCTGGTAATTTCAGTTTTGTCGGAACAACGATGGCGTCTCCTGGAAGCAAGGACAGGCCCTCAAAACGACCGCGCCACGGCGAGCTGCGGCTTTGCCTGCTGATGACCGACCCGTCGGCGCGGATCAGAAAAATCCGTCTCGCATCCGCCTGCCGTGTGGGACCTCCGGCATCTTCAAGGTATGTGGAAAGTTTCTTCTTCTTCTGGTAGCGGAACGCGTTCTCGTTATAAACCGCCCCAGCCACCTCGATCGTGCTCAACTTAAGGGGAACATAATAGCTGTCTCCATCCTCGAGCACGATATCCGGAATGTCATTGATCGTGTGGGCCTCCGGACTCATGTCAAGAACGACGCGGCCGGTGGGGTGAACCGATAAAAGCTCGGCTATCGCCGCCTGCTGCGAACCAAGCTGAGCCTCCTGACCCAATGGATTGGCGGGGCTGCCTGAGGGCGCGCTCACAAACCGCGAGACCAGTTCATTCTGGATCCGGGCAATGGACAGCTTAAGTTGTTGCTCCTGCGCCACGCGCGTTGAAACACGAGTGAGTTGAGAAGCATATAAGTAAGAATGTGGCGTCAGGCCGCCGGCACGCCTGACCACGTCGCGCAGAGTATCTCCTGGATTCACGGGATAGACGCCGGGAGCATTGACCTCTCCGCCCACCTGGACAAAGGCCGCATGTTTTTCAAGCGGCAGAGGAAGGTCTTTACGGGCAAAGACGGTGACGACATCCCCCGCTTCCAGCGCCGGATTGTCGGAAGATGCGGGATGATCGAGGGCGGATCCGAGATTGAAGGCAATGAGCCGCGTACTCAAATCGTGCCCGTCGAGCCGCTCGATGGCCGCGTAGTCCCAGTTGATCTCGGCACTGCTCTCGGCAATGTCGGTCATCATATCGACATGTGAGTCTGGGTTTGGCTCTGCGTGTGAGTCTCCGTGCGCATTCGAGTGTGAGTGGCCGTTTAAATCTGCGCGGGTAGCTGCCGCAAGATGATTTTGCTGATTCCAGTGCTCGTTGCCGATCAGCGAGTCGCGCGACGGAATCAGGTCCGATACCCGCATGCCCTCGTGCCAGGCGTAGCGTCCCTGCTTTGGCCCGCGCAGCGTTACCGCATTCTCGAATTGCGACGAGATAGGGAAGATGCGCAGCAGATCGCCATCGTCAAGCACTCGCCGGAGTCCGGATGCATCGAGCGCGAATTCGTCGACCCTGCGCCGTCTGTGGTTCTCGATACGCTCCAGCAGCACGCGGTCGGCGGTCGCCAGATTCGTCAGCCCGCCTGCGTCTTTCAATGCGGAATCGATGGTGGTTGTGTCTTTCAACTCATAAATTCCAGGCTCGTTGATGCTGCCCACCATGGCAACCTGAGGACCGATGGATGGAATGTAGATCACGTCGCCTGGAAGCAACTGGAGGTCATTGGATTTGTCCCCTTTACGCAACAGTTCGTAGATGTCGAACTCCGTTATCATTCGGTCGCCGCGCCGCAATTGGATATGGCGCATTGTCCCGGTCCCCGAGGGTCCGCCCGAAGCGAACAGCGCATCCACCAGGGTGCTCAGAGAACTCACCGTATAGGCGCCCGGCTGCCGGGCACTGCCCAGGACAAAAATCTGGATGGAGCGAAGCTGTCCCATCGTTACATTCAATTCGAAGTCTTTATAAAGGGCTCCGATGGCGGAGTGCAGGTAGCCTTCTAATTGTTCATAGCGCAGGCCGGCCACGCTCACGGTTCCCACTTTGGGCAGAAAGACTTGTCCGTTCCGGTCCACGACAACGTGACATTCAAGGTCGATCTTTCCCCACGCCCGAATCAGCAGTTCGTCGCCTGGCCCGAGCGCGTAGTTAGCCGGCACCGGGACCCGATCCATCGGGGAAAAGGTGGAAGGAACCTCGTCAAAGAGTTGCCGCCCATACACGGGAAGAGGTTGTCCCGCCGCGTCTTCGGCAAACTGCTCGAATTCCGATCGGGTCGTGATCGGAACGCTGAGCCGGGTTACAGGCCTATCGACTTCGGTGTGGGCAGCGCCTGCGTCCGCAGGAGTTGCCTCGGCAGCAGTTGCCGGCGCAGCTGGCGTCAAAGTGGGTGTCCTGATCGGGCCTAGACTCGCAGCTGGTAGAGACGTTGAATTCGCTCCCGCCCCCTCACTGCCAGGAGGAGCCGGGACCGTTTGCCCAACGCACAGGCTGCCGGACAACAAGAAGAGGGCGAAAGGCTTATAGGTCATGGTGACGAAATTCCTGCAACTGAAGGTCAAGTGAGAGGAGTGTGGAGTGAACTCCCGTCTCCATGAAGTCCCGAATTGTCGTCGGCGGAGTTCGTGGGAGACGGGGTGGAAATGCGTGTGATTTGTGAGGCAAGGGAGACCGTTCGCCTCATTGATCGTTGGCCCCAGTCAAAGGAGAGGCTCTGGCAGCAAGCTGGCCCACCTTTCGATCAAGGCTCTTCAACTGAATGCGAATCTCTTCCACATGAACTCCCAGTACGTCATCCCGATTGGGCCCGTTGAGAAAAACATGCATGGCATTACGAATGAGGTCCGATATGCTGCGCGCGCCGGTCATCGAGCAGAGTCGCCTGAGCGCCACGTATTCCTCTTCTGAAAGGCGGACACTAATCGTGTGTGATCGCGGGTTCTGGACTGTCATGGTCGGTTTCGATCCCCGGCCAGAGCACTGTCGGCCGGGTCTGTCAAGTGACTGAACGGTTGACGAATGTAAGACGCGGGCGATTGTCTCGTTGATGGTCGAAGCAGAAAGAGTCTGCGACATGGGGGCGATTTTGGGACTAGCTTCGCCCTGTTGGTTCCATGTTCCTGAAGTTATCCGGACCACGAAACCAATCTGCGCTGCTCACTGTTCGCTGAGCGTTTCTATATGAACGCTTCAATCACCGGCGACCTGCTGCATCGGCTCGCGCAGGCTCGGCGCTGCTTCTGGATTCGAGTCTCGCCCGCTTGTCCAGCGGGGACCCATCCCCCGCCGGTTGCATCCGCGGAAATTAGTCACAGTACACATGTCACACCGCGTTGTACCGCGCTGCGAGCCCGCTAACTGTCATAACGTCCTCGTGCTGGACCGGTTGGAAATCAATTCCCCGCCGATTCTGTCCCAGTCCTGTTTAGTGGCGCCTTAAGCGAGGCCCTGCAAACGGCCCTGTGCGAGGCAGCGGTCCGCAGGCAAAACATAGGCGCGGCGCGGTTGCGGACGACGGCTGCCAGGCAGACATCGGACTGGTTCCGCATTGAGGGATCCCCAGTAAAGACGTGGTCCCGCGCCTTTGTTCTGGCGGAACAAGCCGCTCGGGCGAGCGCAAACCGATGAGCAGTACAGGACCTCATCCCGGACCTGCACGATGTCCGCGAGGCAACCAAGGAGGGATCCCGTCTGATCGTCCGCGGCGGTTGGCTCGCCGATGCAGGCCGGCGAGCAAGAATTCAGAATGCGAAACAAACGTGAGACAAATGCAAGTCGGTTCGCAGGATCGATGCGGATCCAATCTGTTTCAATTCGGGAAAGACGCTGTGAGTTCCCCGGAGCAACCGAGTTTTACCTCTCGCGTTTAGAGTGATCCAACCGTCATAGCGGGAAAGGGTCCCTTTTCACTCGCAGATTCATCGCAGTGGATCGTTCCGCCCTTCTCTACGTCCCTTCAGCGCGGATCAGCTCGGAGCCCATCCCCGACAGCGGCCTGGGAGGGCAGAAAATCGTGCCGCCAAGGAGGCACCTGGTCCCAGAAGCGGACCAGCCGTGGACTGATATTTCATGGCTCGATATGATCCGTTGAACAACAGTACACTCGGTTCGGAGGGAACTTGCCCGGATGCCTGTAATACGCCCGAAGTCGAAGACTTCCGGATCGCATAGCCGCAATGACCGCATACTTAAGCGCGCGCGAGCCGTTCCAGGAATGCGCCGGAGATCCTGCTCAGCGGCAGTACCTGATCGACGGCATCGAGCAGGATCACTTCGCGCGGCATCCCGAAGACCACGGATGTCGATTCGTCCTGAGCAATGGTGAAATCTTCATGGCAGCACTTTCGCGACGGTTAGCAGAAGATTGTCCAGGTCGAACGGCTTGACGATCCACACGGGGCGGAGTCAGGGCTGGTGCAGCCGAAGGCCCGCGGCCGTTCGAGGGTGGGATCAAATCTTTAATCGGATTGGCGTTCCATTTTGTACAAAAACGTACACGAGGACGAGTCTTTCAATGCTTCCCGGCCCATAGTGGATTGACGGATCTGTGAAGTTACAGATTCTACAAAGACGGCCAATGTTGGGGCACAACTTCGAGTCGATCAACGAGCGGATCAGTGAAGGGTCGATCAGTCAGGAACCGATCGATTAAGTGTCTCAAAACTACTGTCCAATGCGCGTTGGACAGGGTACTGCGTGGGAGCTCCCAAAAACGATGCCGGATAACGCGCCGGCTTTCGGTTTAGTTGCCTTTGATGCAGGCGGCGAGGGGGAGAACCAATCCCGAGAACGCCACAATGATGGACGTAACTGCGAGCGCTGTGATGATCATGATGAAACTCCTTGTGGGGGAAATGCCCGGTGTTAGCGGGGTTTGGTGGAGTGCTCAGGCGCTTGCGGGGAAGCAAGAGGAAGAGCACTCCAACGGTGGGCCCAAGGAAGAACGAGGAACGAACCGGCAACAAGTAAAACAAGAGAAGCAAACGGACCTGAACAGGTGCTGACCTAGAAGTTGTTGGTGATCGTGTTGAATTCGTTTGCGATCTTCGGGGTGATCGACGCCTCAGCGGAAATTGCGATGAGGGAGAGGGCGGCGGCGATGAGCGCGTACTCGATGAGATCCTGGCCGCGATCGTCATTCAGAAAACTTTTGCAAAGCTGGATTGTGCGGTTCATTTGATTTCTCCTCAATTCGCCGCACGCCTTGCAACTGGGGGACGCGCTGCGTTGGCTTCAATGTTGGTGATTCTGCGCTTTGGGCGGGGTGTAAACAATGCCATTACGGTAATGAGCGAGGGATCAAATAGAAAGGGTCATCGGCGTTACTGCCCAGCCGAGCGAGGGTAACCGGGGGGCAGCACGGATGGGGGATTCAGGTACAAATCGGCTGGTTTTTGGGTTAGCAGGCCAGGTTTTGTTCCTCTTATGTCGTATGCCGCCGTGACGAGGGTCACCGACAATCGTGTGGCTTGCCTTCCATCACGGAAACGGGGAAGTGGTGCACGGGGGCGAATCCGCGCATTCCGCTGATCGCCGAACTGCGGACGCTGCTGCTGGACAGCTACTATGGGCGGCTAATTTTGGAGCCGGGCGGGCCGGACATTGATGAAACGGTTAAAACTGAGGTGGAGGCGGGGGTCGCGCCAGTGTTTCGGGCCTGAATTCAAACAGGTGGGCTGCATTGGAGGCCTGCCATCGCATACACTGGGTAGCGATATGAAGACATCGATTTCTGGTTCCTTTCTCCTGATGCTGGCGGCGGTTGTGCCGCTAGCGGCGCAGACTCCACCTCCGGCCACGCCACCCCATCGGGCTGCTGCAACAGCGGGGGCGCCAACCCACCGTTCCGCAGGTGGTTGCGTGACGCCGGCTCCGAAGATTTCGGAGAAAATTCCGGCGTTGCCGGCCTCGGCGCCGTGCGTGAAGACGCTCTACACGGTCACCAGGATGGCGACCAGCAAACTCGACTATGCCTCACCTCTGGTGAGCGAGGAGGCTCGTGAATCGCTGGGCAGCGGACCGGCGACTTTCTCGCTGAACTACGTCGACACGCAAGTGGGCACCGGCGATCCGGTGAAGCAGGGCAAGTGGTTGAGCGTCCACTACACCGGCTATCTGGCTACGGATGGGACGAAGTTCGATTCGTCGCACGACCATCCGGGCGGTCAGCCAATCTCATTCCCTTACGGACAGCACCAGGTGATTCAAGGGTGGGACACGGGATTCGAGGGAATGAGGATGGGCGGCAAGCGGCGCTTGTACGTTCCCTATGAGTTGGCGTATGGGGAAACGGGGAAGGGACCGATTCCGGCGAAGTCGGAGCTGATATTCGATGTGGAGTTGATCAGTCAGAGCGATACGAGACCGACACCGGGTCCGGGAACGAAGCTGCCGGGTACACCGGGTGGACGGCCGGGATTGCCGCCCGGGATGACGCCGCCGGGTTCGAAGATGCCGCCGCCTGGAGCGCCGCCATCGAGTGGTGGGCCGGGAGCTGGGATGGCGACAAAGCCCGGGGTAACACCGCCTCCGGGAACGACACCGGGACCAGCGACGCCTCCGAACGGAGCGAGCACGCCGCCTGCGATGAATCCGCAGACTCCGCCGCAGGGAACGAGCGGGACGACGCCACCGCCAGGATCATCGACGCCGCCTTCGGGATCGTCGAGTCCGCAGCCGCAGTTGTAACGGAAGTTGGCAACCGCTTGCAGTGCCATGGTTTCCCGGGGGCCTGTTTTCGACGGCGGCATCCGAATGAATCCGTGGGATTTGCATGCATGTTTTGGCTACTGTGCCGGCGATCCGGGATGATTGGTCTGTCCAACCCGAACCGCTGAAACCCGTCCCCTTTCAGTCTGCGTTTTTGCGCGGACTATTTCTCCCATCGAACAGAAAAGCCGCCCGAAGGGGCGGCTTTTTTCATTTTAGCGGGCAGGGGCAATCGCCGGAGTCGGGCGGCAGCGGCGGCGGGACAGGCCAGGCTAAGCCGCAAAAGGGGAAGAGGCCCTGAAGGGCTCGAACTGGTTATCTGCGGAGACTCTCGCTTCGATCATAGTCTCCGCGCTAGTGGAAGTAAGAAGGTTCGCGCTTGGCGCGATACCCACATCCCAAACTCGGGATGTTGTAGCACCAGGATTGTCGTGCTATTGACGCAACTTCCGATTAGGCGCAGCGTTTGTAGAAGAGACGGCGTCTGGGTGCAGGAGTCTGCTTGTTCATCGGACTCCTCGGGTAACCTGGATTGGGAGTGAGCCTTTCATGAGTAACAATGCCTGGGATGAGTCCGTGCATGGGCCGGTAGTGGAGCCGGCTGTGGAGCCGGGGATGGCGCGGGTGTTTTCGCCTCTGACGCGACGCGCTTTTATGCGGGGCGGGGCGATGGCTGTCGTTGGGACGGCGGCGATTCCGGCTTTCCTGACGCGGAGTGTGATGGCGCAGGCTACGACTGCGCAGGCGCAGGGGAAGAAGCTGGTGGTGATCTTCCAGCGCGGGGCGGCGGATGGGCTGAATGTGGTGGTGCCGTATCGGGAGCCTTCGTACTACCAGTACCGGCCGAATATTGGGATTCCGCAGAACGCGGTGATCGATCTGGATGGGTTCTTTGGGCTGCATCCGGCGATGGGGCCGTTGAAGCCGTTGTGGGACCAGGGGCATTTGGCCATCGTGCATGCTTCGGGGTCGCCCGATCCTTCGCGGTCGCATTTCGATGCGCAGGACTTTATGGAGAGCGGCACGCCGGGGGTGAAGGCTACGGTGGATGGGTGGCTGAATCGGGCGCTGCAGGCGGAGGACCTGGCTGGGAACCCGGGTTGTCCGGATTGCGCGCATTCGCCGTTCCGGGCGGTGGCGCTGGGGTCGGAGGTGCCGCGGACGCTGGAGGGGCGAATCCAGGCGGTGGCGCTGAACAATGTGAAGGATTTTGGGGTGCAGGGTTATGGGGCGCAGTCGACGGCGGCGGCTAGTTTTGCGGCGATGTATGACGAGTCGACGGATTCGATTCTGCATGGGACGGGGCAGGAGACGTTTGCGGCGGTGAAGATGCTGAAAGCGGCCGATCCGTCGAAGTACACGCCGGCGGCGGGGGCGGAGTATCCGGGTGGGCAGTTTGGGAACAGCCTGAGGCAGGTTGCGCAGCTGCTGAAGGCGAACCTGGGAGTGGAGGCGGCGTTCGCGGATATCGGCGGCTGGGATACGCACCAAAACCAGGGCAGCGTGGATGGGCAGCTGGCGGGGCGGCTGAAGGAGTTCAGCGCGGGGCTGGCGGCGTTTTGGACGGACATGGGGGACCAGGCGGAGGAGATTGTGCTGGTGACCATGTCGGAATTTGGGCGGACTTGCCGCCAAAACGGGACAGGCGGGACGGATCACGGGCACGCGAATGTGATGTTTGTGCTGGGCGGGCCGGTGAGCGGTGGAAAAGTGTATGGGCGGTGGCCTGGATTGTCGCCGGAGCAGCTGTATGAGGGGCGGGATCTGGCGATTACGACGGACTTCCGGCAGGTACTGGGCGAGGCGGCGTACAAGACGCTGGGGTCGCGGAACCTGGAGCTGGTCTTTCCCCAGTCCGGGTTACAGAGGCGGAACTTCCTGAACATCCTTCAAGTGTGAGTTGAAGGAATCAGGGGAGTAAATAATATTTTTGACAACAGGCGGAGCATTGGATTGCGCTGCGGGCAGCAGGTGTGTGGCCAAGTGCGCCCTGTGTGGGATGGGGAAAGTGGGGAAAACCTCCGCAAAATCTGTGGAAAAACTGTGCAAACGTGGCGGAAGCCAAGGTGGAGGCCGGCGTGTGGCCGCTCTTGAGCTTTGTGGGGTACTTCGGGGTCTTAGGCGGCAGGATTTTCACAGGGGCGCACTCCGCTAAAGTGCTATTGTTTCGTGAAAAGTCGGGGTGAAATGCTCCAGGTACGTGGGCCTATGCGCGCCAGCTGAGGTAGCAGTGCGACAAGGCGAGGCCATTTTGCGCAGGTCGAACATTCCTGCTGTCGAACATCTCAAACCGGTCTGGAGTTGTCAGATGAAGTTTGCGTGGTATGCCGCTTTTGCGCTTCCCGTGCTTTGCGCCTCCCTTAGCTACCCACAGGCCAGCCCATCGAATCCCGTCGCGGGCAATAACCTCTCCGAGGCGAAAACTGCGGCCTCTCCAGTGAGCGCGGGGAGCAATGAGCCGGGCATTACGGAAGCCGAGCTGCGGCAGCGGCTGGTGGGAAGGCCGCTGTTTTTGCGCGGGTTGTGGCTGGATGAAAATCTGCACTTCAATATGGTGGGGGATTTAGTGGGGCAGTCCCCCAGGGGGTCGTTTACGCTGTGCGGACTGATGATCGACCACGTGAAGGTGATGAAGAAGGCAGTGGAGCTGGAGGGGATCCGGTTTGGGGTGCACTTTGAGGGCGAGGCGCCGTGGGAGGATCAGGCGACGTCGTTCGACCGGATCCAGATCACGCCGAAGAAGAAGCATCAGGTGATTGTGATCGACCGGCAGCTGGTGGTGATTCCGAAGAAGAAGAAGGGTGAGAAGGGTGGAGCGGGATCGCCGTCGGGAGCAAGTGCTGCTGTCACGGCAGCGGTGGCGCGCGCTACGGCCGCGGCGGAGGATGGGGATGAGAGCGCGGCTGGGGCCGGCGATGGCGCGGCTGCCGCGACGGTGGCGACCACCGCGAATTCGGCGGCGCCTGGCGCGTCACCGATTGCTCCGACGACGATTTCGCCGGCGGAGTCGGCGGAGCATTTAAGGAGCGCGCTGAACAAGATCTTCGCGCCGGAGCTGGACGCGAAGATGATCGCGCAGATGCCGGATTACTGGCAGTTTTTCTATCAGGCGCAGCAGGCGCACAAGTCGCTGGTGCCGACAGACGCGACGCTGGCGCATCCGGGGCCCGGGGTCGATGGGCCGAAGCTGCTGAGGAACCTGGTTCCTGCTTCGAACGACTTTGCGCAGCGGGGCGATGTGGCGGGGGTGGCGAGCTACAAGGTGATTCTCGATCCGCAGGGGAAGATTCTGGCGGTGGCAGTGTACCGGCCGATCGGGTTTGGGCTGGATGAGAATGCAGTGGCGGCGATCGAGAAGTCGACGTTTGCGCCGGCCGTGAAAGATGGGAAGCCGGTGAGCTCGGTGATCGATGTGGCGGTGAACTTCAGGATTTATTCGAAGCGGACGGCGACGGGCGCTCTGGAAAGCGCGGAGGCGACAGAGCCGGTGAGCGGAGCGTCGCCGGTGACGGGAAAGCCGCCGATGCCGGGGCTGTATTCGGCGGTGGCCCCGAAGCAATAGCATCCACTCTCTGACGACGGTCTGAAACTCAGGAGAAGCTGGAGCAGTCCGTCCAGGCGATTGGCCGCGCGGTGTTGAAGGCGGGCGGCTGGGGGCAACTTGCGCGGGAGAGCGCGCATCGAAGCGCAAAAGAAAAATCAGGTGCTGGTAGTCAGTTCCCTGTGATTGCCTCGAACGCTATGAGTGTGCGCCCTGTTACGAATCGACTGCCTGAGGTGCGTGAGATTGAGGGTCGGGTTGCATCTGCGACCGCAGCTGGCAGCGACAGCCTGATTTCGCACTTTATCGACGGCATCTCCGACTTTGCTTATATGAAGGATCGGGAGGGCCGGTATGTCGCGATCAACACGGCAGCGGCGCGCTTTCTTGGCAGATCGCGCGACGAGATCATCGGCAGGGACGACTTCGCGCTTTTTTCTGAGGAACAAGCCGTGCGGCTGGTGGAAGAGGATCGCGCGGTCTTCGCGGCGGAAGCGTCGCTGACGTTCGAGGAAGAGATCAACGACGGCAGCCAGGTCCGGTACCTGCAAACGATCAAATCGGTGAGCCGGGACTCGGCGGGTAAGGTCATCGGCGTGGTGGGAATCTCGCGCGATGTGGGAGAACGCAGGAATCTCGAGAGGATCCTGCGGCAACGGGAACACGAGCTGTCGGAGGCGCAGCGGCTGGCCCGGCTGGGAACTTGGCGGTGGGAGCGGTCGACCGACAGGGTGACGTGGTCGGACGAGGTTTACTGCATCCTGGGGCGGGATCGGTCGCTTGCGCCAATCGGGTCACGGGAAGTTCTGCAAATGCGGGGAACGGAGAGTCTTCGCAGGCTGAGCGAGGCGTTTGAGCGCGCCATGCTTTCTGGAGAGCCGTACTCGATGGATGCGGAGATCCCCGTGGCGGACGGGCCGCCGCGCTGGATCATCGCGCGGGGAGAGGTGGAAAGCTGGGAAAACGGGCAGGTGGCGAGCCTGCGCGGCACGGTACAGGAGATTACCGAGCGGAAGAATCTGGAGATAAAGCTGCGCCAGCGAGAACAGGAACTGGTGGAGGCGCAGCGCATCGCGAAGATCGGGACGTGGCGATGGGAGCGGAGTACGGGGCAGACGACGTGGTCTGAGGAGATCTATCGGATCTATGGGATGGACCCGAAGGAGCCACCGCTGAACTACGCGGAGTTCCGAAGGCGGACGGATCACTCGCCCATGGAGAAAAGGTTTATCGAGGTCTTCGATCGGGCGATTGAGTTCGGTGAACCGTACACGATGGATGTAGAGATCAGGCGAGCGGACGGACAGACGGCGTGGATGGCAGCGCGTGGGGAGGTGGAGACATGGCGGGATGGTAAGGTGGCGAGCCTGCGCGGCACGGTACAGGAGATTACCGAGCGGAAGCGGCAGGAGGAGCAACTGGCGCTGAGCGAGAACCGGTATCGTTCGCTGGTGCACGCCAGCTCACAGATTGTCTGGACGACGGACGCGAGCGGCAACCAGATGAACAGGCTGCCGGAGTGGCAGGCATTTACGGGGCAGTCGGACGAGAAGGTTCTGGGGTTTGGGTGGGCGGACGCGATTCATCCGGACGATCGCGCGCGAGTAGTCGAAGAATGGAGGCGCTGCATAGCGACGGGTCTGCCCTACAGCGTGGAGGAGCGAGTGTTCCGGCATGACGGCGTCTACCGGCACATGTCGGTGCATGCGGTGCCGGTCCGCGACTTTTCCGGGGAGATTGTGGAGTGGGTGGGCACGCACACGGACGTGACCGAGCAGAAGCAGGCGCAGGACGAATTGCAGTGGGCGCATCGACGACTGCAGAACGTGCTGGACAGCATCACGGACGGGTTATGCGTGCTGGACCACAACCTGCGCTATGTGTACTTCAACGACCAGGGTGCGAGCATTTTGGGGTTGCGTCCCGCGGATATCGTCGGCAAAGGCGTCGGGGATATCTTCTCTGAAAACAGGACCAACGGCTTTGGGCTGGGGTACCGGCGTGCGATGGAAACCGGAGAAACGGTGCATTTCGAGGAGTACTACGGGGCTCCACTAAAGAAGTGGTTCGAGACCAAATGCTACCCATCCCAGGATGGCCTGACAGTCTTTTTCCGCGACATTACGGAGCGGAAGAAAACCGACACGGCGCTGCGGGAGAGCGAAGCACGGTATCGGAAGCTGTTCGAGTCGAACATGATGGGGATCGGGCGTCCGGACCGCTTCGGAGCCTTTAAGGAAGGGAACGACGAGCTGCTGCGAATCACAGGATACACGCGCGAGGACCTGGAAGCGGGGCGGGTTCGTTGGGACACGATGACGCCGGCGGAGTACGCTGAGGTGGATCAGGCGCACATTGCGGAGGCGGCGGAACGCGGAAGCTGCACGCCATACGAGAAGGAGTACATCCGCAAAGACGGGTCGCGAGTGCCGATTCTGTGCGGATATGCCCTGCTGGAAGGTTCGGAAGATGAGTATGTTGGTTTCGTCTTCGACCTGACGCGCCAGCGGGCGGCCGAGGCGGGATTGCGGGAGCGGGAGCAGCGCTTCCGGGTGCTGGCGGAGAGCCTGCCGCAGCTGGTGTGTATCTCCGATCCGATCGGGTCGCTGACTTATCTGAATCAGCGATTTCTGGACTACTGTGGGATCGCGCCTGAGCGCATGGTGGGTTTCGACTGGCAGACGATACTGCATCCGGAGGAGAAGGAACGGGTGAACCGGACCTGGATGGCAAGTGTGGAGAGTGGAGAGCCATACCGGATCGAGCTGCAGATGCGGCGGCACGATGGAGCGTTCCGGCATTTTCTGGTGCAGGCACTGCCGATGCGAAACGAGGCGGGAGAGGTGGAGCGGTGGGTGGGGAGTTGCACGGATATCCATGATCAGAAGCTGGCGGAGGAAGCACTGCGGCGCAGCGAGAAGCTGGCGGCGACGGGGCGTCTGGCGGCTTCGATCGCGCATGAGATCAACAATCCGCTTTCGTCAGTGGTCAACGCTTTGTATCTGGCGCTACAGGATGAAGGCCTGGCGGCGGAGACGCGCGCTTACCTCGATACGGCGCAGGAGGAGCTGACGCGCGTCTCGCAGATCACGACGCAGACGCTGCGGTTCCATCGTCAGTCGAAGGCGGCGACCTTTGCCGATCTTTCCGAAACAATGCAGTCGGTGCTGACGCTGTTCCGTCCGCGGTTTATGTCGCGACAAATCGAAGTGGTGACCGAGTGCGAAGCCGGTGTGCGGCTGTGGTGCTTTGAGGATGAGCTGCGGCAGGTTTTCGCTAACCTGGTGAGCAATGCGCTGGACGCGATCGCGGATCACGGACGACTGCGGATTCGAATTCGGCGAGGGTCGGTCAACGGTGTGGCCGGGGTGCGAGTGACGGTGGCCGACAATGGGAGCGGGATTCCGACGGCTATTCGGAAGCGGATCTTCGAGCCGTTTTTTTCGACCAAAGAGACGACCGGGATCGGGCTGGGTCTGTGGGTTTCCGATGGAGTGATCCGGAAGCATGGGGGGCGGCTGCGGTTTCGGAGCAGCACCACCGGCCGCGGGCACGGGACCACGTTTTCACTCTTCTTTCCGCAGGGTGGGGTGCGATAGCGAACTGTCGGGATTCCGGGTCCCTTGCGCGACCTCAGAATGGAGGCCACTCCAGACTCCCGCCTTCCAACAGGGCAGCGCATTTCTCTACGCGGTAGCCGTTGGAGTCGTGGACGGCGAAGACGCGGGGCTTGCCGGTGGGGCTGGTGCTCCAGAGAGAGCAGCCGGCGTAGGAACCGTCTTTGCGGACGATGTAGTACTCCATGTCGAGGAGGCGGACTTTGGTCATATCGCCGTTGTAGTTGCGGGCGATGCGGCGGAGGGTTTCGAGGCCTGCTTCCTGGGGGGTGCGGCCCTGGCGCATGAGCTCGACGATGGTGTGGCCGCCGGCGACTTTGATGTTTTCTTCACCCGAGCCGGTGGCGCCTGCCGAGCCCACATCCTGATCGGTATAACTGCCCGCGCCGAGGATGGGTGAGTCGCCGAGGCGGCCGGGGAGCTTCCAGGCGAGGCCGGAGGTGGTGGTTGAGCCGGAGATTTCGCCCTTGGAATTGACGACGGAGACGTGGATGGTGCCGGTGGTGGGCCAGAGGACTTGTTCGGCTGCGTAGAGGCGGTCTTCAGGAGCGATGCCGAGGTCGGCGGCCATGTTGACTAGTTTTTGGGTACGGGTGCGGATGGTCTCGGCCCATTCGGGGGTGGGATGGCGGGGTATTGGTCCGGGCCCGGCGGGGGTGGACTGGGGATTTACCGATGACAAACCATGGAGGTCCATGGTGGGTTTGGGGGCGGGTTTGCCGGCGTAGGGATCTTTCCATGCGGGCTGGGTCATGGACGGGCCCCACCAGTCCATCTGCGAGTTGTTTTCTCTCCAGAGCATCCAGATTTTGCGGGCGTCCTCGGTGAGGAGGTTTTCTTTGGGGAAGCCGAGGTCGAGGGCGAAGCGCTGGGCTCCTTCGGCGACGAGCATGACGTGGCCGGTGTGCTCGTAGACTTTGCGGGCGACGAGGCAGACGTTTTTTATATCGCGGACGCCGCCTACAGAGCCGGCAGAACGGGATGGTCCGTGCATGCAGCAGGAGTCAAGCTCGACGACGCCTTCTTCATTGGGCAGGCCGCCGAGGCCGACGGAGTGATCCTTTGGATCGTTTTCGCGGCCGATGCAGATGTGGTGGACGGCGTCGAGGGTGTCCTGACCATCGAGAAGCATCTGGTATGCCTCCTGGATGGAGTTGTCGCCGGTGACGCGGGTGACGATGACGGGTTTTTGGGGAGGCTGGAGCTGCTTGACGGAGTCGGCGGTTTGAGAGAAAGCGTCGGGGATGGTGAGAGCGGCGGTGGTGATGGCTCCGAGTGAGAGGAAATCGCGCCGTGATGTCATGCAGAACAGGGTACAGGTTGTTGGCGCGCGAGCGAGAAGCGTTTGGCGAAAAACTTTGAGCGAGCGGCTGTTAGAGAAGGGCCGTCATCAAGAGGGTTCGAGCGAAGGAGCTGACAGGGAGGAGCAAAGGGAAGCTCAACGCGGGTCACCTCCGACGCGGTTAACAGATTCCACGGGCCGTTGCCCGGTCCCTTATCGCAGGATTATGTGAAGGCCAGCTAAGTTCTATCCGCTTCACGCGCGGTTCGATTTGGCAGGGACCGACCTATCTCGATGTTCTAATCGCCGCCATAAATGTTTCCAGATACCACAAAATCCTTACGAAACCCAGGCTATCGTCCAGTTACTTTGCCTGATGTTGAGGCCGGACCCCACTTAAAGGAGGCAGAATCATGTTCGAGTCAGCGGGAGTTCGCCATTTTTCTTTACTCGTCCAACAGGCGGGCCTGATGAAGGCCGCGCTCAGCACCCGCGTTATCCTGCTCAGGAAGCAATCCGCACTCAGACGGATGCTTCCGATTGCCATCGTGCCGGTGCTGTTGGCGGTGGGGTCGTGGAACGCATGGGCGCAATCCACTTTCGGCAGTATTCGGGGCACGGTCACCGACGTCTCAGGTGCGGTTATCGAGGGCGCCACGATCAAGCTGTACTCCCTCGACGAGAGCGCCGACCGCCAAACCACAACCAACGCATCCGGCGACTATCTCTTCGAGAATCTGAAGGCCGGTCATTACAAAATCACCATCTCGCACGCCGGATTTACCGATTCCGTGGTTACTTCGGCTTCGCTCGAGGCCCGCGAGGAACTGCGGCTTCCGGTTTCGCTCACCGTTGCGACGGGAACCACGACCGTGCAAGTAAGCGCCGACGCGGCGCTGATGAATACCGAAAATGCAACGCTCAACCACACGATTTCGAACGTTGACATTACTCAATTGCCCATCAACTCGCGGTCCGTATCGAGCAGTCCTCTGGGAGCTCTGGCCGTATCTCCCGAGGTAACGAGGGACGCGCAGGGGAATTTCGCGGTAGGGGGCGCGACGTCGTCGCAGACTGGATTCTCGGTGGATGGGATTTCCACGGCCAATATTCGTTACAACGGCGCGCTCGCGGACACCTATCCGTCAATGGAGAGTATCGACGAGATGAAAGTTACGGCGTTCAACAACAATGCGGAGTTCGCTCAGATCGGCGACGTGACCTTCACCACAAAGAGTGGAACCAATCAACTGCATGGCAGTGCGTTCGAATATTTTCAGAACAGCGATCTGGATGCAACCGTTCTGAATTTCCCCATCAAGGCTCCCCGGACCTTTAACACTTTTGGCGGCAGTTTGGGAGGCCCGGTGACCATCCCCAGGCTGTACAACGGGCGCGACAAAACATTCTTCTTCCTCGATTACGAAGGAAATCGCAAGACCCAGTCTTATCCCGAGGAGCTTCTTGTGCCCTCGGCAGCGGACAGGGCCGGCAACCTGAACGACCTGGTGCAGGGGCTGGGAGCCGGACCTCTCCTTAACCCATTCACCGGTGCGCCTTTCCCGAACAACACCATCCCAACCGGATCGTGCGCGGGCTGCATCAATCCAGTCGCTCAGGCCCTGTTGAGCTACTATCCCCTGCCCAACGCCAACCTGGGTGTCTTAAACCCGTCGTATAACTATGAGACCCTCAGGCCCAACCCCGCGAACTCTGACGGCTTCGATGTCCGCGTCGATCACAATTTCAATGTCAAGCAGCAGGTTTACGTTCGCTACAGCTTCAAGAACGCGTCCTACAGCGAGTTCAACAGCGCCGGCGTCGTTGCCCCTGCCAGCAATTTTCTGCCGAATGATGAGGCCAACGATCAAAATCGCAGCATGGTGGCTTCCTGGAACTATGCGATCACCCCCACCCTGGTCAACGAATTCCGCTTTGGGTTCGCTAATTACAACGAGAATGACACTTTCCCCATCTCGGGGGCCTCGGCTATCTCTCAACTCGGGCTGGTCTTCGATCATCCTATAGGCACTGCCTCGCATCCTACCGCCGATACCTTCCCGAACTTCAATTTCGCCGACGGCTCCGTGACCACCATCGGGCAGGACCGGGTTGGGTCAACCATTTCGGGCAACGTCCAATTTACCGATAACCTCACCAAAACCATCGGCGAGCATACGCTTCGTTTTGGACTGGACGCGCGCAGAGAGCATTTCAATTCCCTGATGTACTTCGCGCCCTCCGATGACTATGGCGACTTCACCTTCAGCGGTGGCCTCACCAACTACTCTTTCGGCGATTTTCTGCTCGGGTTGCCCAGCCCGTCTTACTTCGCGGTCATTGGCCCACAGATGGATGCACGCAGCGTTCACTGGGGGGTTTACGGTCAGGACACATGGCAGATCAACAGACATCTCACGGCCAATTTCGGATTGCGCTGGGAACTGCTTCCGCCCTTTGTGGAAAGCAATGGCGATATAGCGACCTATCTTACTTCGGGGAATAACCTGACCGTCGTCGTTCCCGACAAGTTTCCTCACTTTATCGCAAACAATTCGCTCCTCCAGCAGATAAACACGGGATTTCTTCAGGGATTCAATGCATGCTCGCTTCAGACCGGCAGCCCGTTACCGTGCTCGAACATCGAAACCGCGAGCCAGGCAGGGCTTCCGCAGGGCCTCCGGGATTGGAATTGGCGCGATTTTGACCCGCGCATCAGCTTTGCGTGGCGTCCGTTCAACAACGACAAGACGGTCATTCGCGCCGGTGCCGGCATCTATACCATGACCACTCTCGGCCCCATGTCTTTCAACAGCGGCATCATCGCGCTCTCCGATCTGCTCACTTACAACAATTCCGTCACTAACGGTGTTGCAGCCTTCCAGTTTCCCGACACCTCCCCTCCGAACGCGGCGGCAACTATAGGCGGCGGCGATTTCGAGGAGGCGAACGATCCGCACTGGAAGGATCCTTCGTCGGCGCAATGGAACCTGACTGTGGAACGGGAGCTGACACCCAACACGATAGTTCGGGTGAGCTACACCGGCCAGGAAGACTGGCATCTTCCCATCACTGTGGATAACAACCAGATTCCGGCCAGCACCACGCCCTACACTGTCCCCGACAACGGATACTCCGTCGTCGACCCTCGCGCGCCCTTCCAGAACTGGCTCCTGTTGATGGAGTCGTTCAGCAACGGCACTGAGAACTATGAGTCAGGAATAGCGGAAGTCACCCATAAAGAGGGCCATGGGCTAACGTTCCAGGCAAATTACACTTTTGCGAAAAATATCAGCGATGCGCAAGGCACCGACGCGCCATCCGCATATGCGGGCGAGGAGCCGTATGCCGTGGAAATCGCCGACCGTTTTCACATCAAGTACGACCGCGGCAACGTGGTCGGGATGCCACGCCAACGCTTCATGGTGACAGGCAATTACAAGCTGCCGTTCGGGACGGGAGAGACTCTTGCCGGACCTCGGTTCCTGAATCCGGTCATTGGAGGCTGGACCCTGAGCTCGGTGACCACACTACAGACCGGTCAGTGGCTCACCCCGACCATGCCGGTGACCGACGATCAATCCAACACCGATATGATCGCGCGCAACACCGGCGGGGCCCTTGCGCGTCCCGACTGCGTCGGTAATCCCATCCCGCAGCATCGCTCCGCATCGAACTACTACAACCTGAGCGCCTTCGCTCTGGCCCCCACTGATGCTGGACGCTTCGGAACCTGCGGCGTCGGAATCCTCGAGGGTCCGGGGATGATCGACGTGGACGGGGGTCTGGCCAAACGCTTCAGCATTGGCGAGCGGATGCATCTTCGCTTCGAGGCGACGTTTACCAACGTCATCAACCATACGAACTATGCGCCGCCGTCGCTGAACTTCGGGAACCCTTCGAGCTTTGGCGTTTTGAATACCGCGCTGCCGCAGGGGGAGGGAGGCAACCGCACGGGGCAACTGGCGCTGCGCATGGATTTCTAGAAAGGAACGCGTTGGCATTCGTGTGCGTGAAGGACCATCGGCCTCCAAGCTAAACTGGAGGCCGTTGTTGCGGCTTCTACACGCCCGCACGCACGCAGTTACGTCCCAGCCGCTTCGCCCGGTACAGCGCCTCGTCCGCCTGGTGAATCAGATCCTCGGCCGGCATGATGCCGTCATGCGATGCCACGCCGAGGCTGCAGGTCACCGTCAGCGGCCCACAAGCCGTCGCGATCGGGGTCTCCGCGATAGCGCGGCGGAAGTCCTCCGCGCGCTGCACGCCATTCATCGCCGAGCAACCCGGCAGAACGATCAGGAATTCCTCGCCGCCATAGCGCCCCGCAAAGTCATATGGGCGCATCAACTCGGCGATACGCCTGGAAGATTCCTGGATCACGGCATCGCCGGTAAGATGCCCATAGGTATCGTTGACATTCTTGAAGTGGTCCAGGTCGATCATCACTACCGCGATCGGCAGTTGATCGCGCTGCGCCCTGGAAACCTCCTTCTCGAGCATTTCGAAAATTACCCTGCGATTCCAGAGATCGGTCAGGCTGTCTTTCATTGCCTGGGCCTTCAAGGCGCGTTGCGCGTCCTCGGCCACTTTCTTGGCAAGCTGCAATTCCGCCCTGCTTTGGTACACCTGCTGCTCGAGTCCGCGAGAACGCGTCAGCAGGTATCGAACCCGAATCATATAGAGAGCAAAACTCATGGCGAGGAAGAGAATTCCACAGAGGCTGCGAAACCATGTTGTTTGCCAATACTGCGGGACTATATTGATCGGGAGGCTCGCATTCCTCGTGCCCCACGCATTATTGCCATCCGCCTCTTCCAGCTCAAACAGGTAAGAGGCCGGTTGCAACCCGGTAAATACAGCCTCGCGCTCCTTCCCCGCGTCTGTCCAGTCCGACTCGAGACCGATCAGCCGGTAGCGGAAGTGCACGCGATCCGGGGCCACCGATTCCGGAGCTGCAAATTGAATTTCCAGATCGCCGCTCCCCGGCCCCGCGGTCACTCCCTGATCGAAGGAGAGCAGGCTTCGATTGAACCTTACCTGCTGGATCAGCGGCTGATCGCGAACCGTTCGCGCCTGGCTGCGAGCAGATTCGCGACCGGAAGCGGCACAGGAGGCCGCAGGAACACCGAACAGGATACCGAGGAGAGTGCAGATCAACAGGAGGCAGGGGATCCACCGGGTCCGGGTCTGCCCTGGAGCGGCCTCCACTCGCCTGGGCTGCGCCAGGCTTAATGGCATGAACCTGGGCTGCACGAACCCTCGGCTGGCTCTTTCGAACCTCGAAGCCGCTTCAGGAGATCGAATGGAAAAACAGCGTTGCTCGCACCCCAGAAGCATTCCGGGGGGCGCCAGCCTTTCTCGTTCCTGGCCGGTCCGTGGAGACTTGTCGTCGGGCCGCAAATTTCCATCGAGCATAGATCTTTCGCGCCAGTCTGTTCTGACGCATCCCTCTCATGTGCCGTCCTGAACCGGATCCGGCAATTCCGCCTTGACGCCGGACACGATCACCGTAGTCACCAACCACGCTGTTGACTAACGCCGATCCTGGCGTTTGAACCGCGCCATCTACACAAAATAATCGGTGACAGAGCCCCTCTCGACCATACAACTTAAGGTCGGTTCGACTGCTACATCGGCAACAAACGACAAAGGATGATTGTCGAATGTGGCTGAACATTCCTGTGCGGCTGGCGTTTATCCTGAGGCGACGAGGTAGCGAAAATCGGCCCTACTTATTGTGCAGCGAGCCAAATTTGTAGACAATGCCCACCGATCCGCTGAACTCATTCTGCCAGGAAAAGCCGTAATGCGTCGGCTGCCAGTCCGGAATGAGGCGGACAGATACGTTTGGCAGGATGTTGTAATCGGCCCAGGCGCCCACGCCCAATCCGATAGCCAGCTTGTCGTTGTAAATGCCGACGTCCTGGGGCTGCGTGCCGGCGGGAAATCCGGTACTGAATTTGCCGTAAGCGGCGCCAATCAGCGTGTGCATGCCAAAGGCGTAGCGGCGATGGCGGAGCACCCGGAAGTTGGGACCGAAGAGAAACAGGTGCTCGGACATGGCCGGGCTCGAAGGAATCCCCTCGGTATTTGCAGGAACAACGAGATTGCCGTAGAGACCCCGGGCGCTGCCTTCTATGCCCCAGGTCGGACGCAGCCAGGCCGTTGCTGTGCCGTTCCAACCGAGGAGGTTGATGGCCTGGACGCCGCGGCCGGGGCTGGGATTAAAGTGGGAATACTGAGCGCCGCCGTAAAAGTCCCAGCGCTGCGCGTACTGCGGGGCTTCGGTTTCGGGAGCGGTGGCGGTGACCTGCGCATGGATGCGGGGGTGCGAAAGAAAACAAGCCCCGAGCGCCGCCAGGGCCACAAGACGAAACATCACGGCTTTCACGCGAATCGGAAACCTCAGAAAAAGGAATGGCAAGTTTCGGCCGGCAATTGCCGGATACAGGAGACGAAGCGAGACCCAGTTGCAGAAGCTAGGGTAACACCCGGGAGCGTGAGAGCGCGGGCCGGGCAAGCCGGGCGGATCAGGCGAGCCCCTTCAGGGCTGGAGGTTTGGACCGTTGGAGCGGTGGTGGGGAAAGGAAATCCTCCATCCCGGCTGTACTGGGGAATGCCGGGAAGGAGGATGTTGTCGAGCGGTGAGCGAGGCACACGACGGCTATCATGGGCGCTGAGCGCACCCGAGAGATGGACCTGATTGACTTGATTGTCCGGGGGACTTTAGTGCTGGGGACTTAGTGCTGGACTTCGACGGTGAGGTTGACGTCGCTGGAAATGGTCTGATTGTCGAGCACGGCGGGACGCCAGCGGAACTGACGGACTGCCTTGACGACAAGGGCATCGAGCAATGGATTGATGGACTGAACGATCTGAACGTGGGTGGGGCTGCCGGTTGGGTCGAGGTTCACCTTCAGGAGCATTTTTGCCGGGTTAGGAAGGACATCGAGGTCAGGGCTGGCCGGAACGTGAACTTCGGTGGGATAGAACAGCTGAGCATTGGTGATTCCGGTCGAAATGGGGACGGTAGCGATGCTTTTGGCGTCGGTTGGGGGTGTGGGAGTAGCTGCAGCTGCGGTGAGCGCGAAGCAGGAGAGCAGACTGGCGGCGAGTATTCGGCGCATATGTAACCTCCATTGCGTTGAAAGTAACCGTCACTACCTTAACTTAAATAGTATACGATTGTCAAGGTAAATTTATTGACGACTTATTCTGCGGTAGTTACTCCGTTTGGTTATGCGGGAAATAAGAAATCTTTTTGTGCGAGGGGCTTGAGTGGGTGCGGTGGTTAACGCGCGGAGGCCGCTCAGGAAAGGGGCTCAGAGGTGGGCGGGAAACCCGATAGGGTGATTCGGGTGGACTGATCAGGCGAGTGACGGGTGGGAGCCGCCTCGGGCTGGCGGAGCAGAAGGGGAGAGAGCGGGATCAGCTTCGAAGTGCGGGGCGGATGTGGAGTTCTTTGAGCTGGGCGTCGCTGACCGGAGTGGGCGCGTCCACCATGAGGTCGATGGCCTTTGCGGTCTTGGGGAAGGCGATGACTTCGCGCAGACTCGATGCGCCGGCCAGGATCATCACGAGGCGATCGAGGCCGAGCGCAATGCCGCCGTGCGGAGGCGTGCCGTATTGCAGGGCTTCAAGGAAAAAGCCGAAGCGGGCTTTGGCTTCTTCGTCGGACATGCCCAGAGCGCGGAAGATTTGCTGCTGGACGTCCTGGCGGTGAATACGGATGGAGCCGGAGCCGAGCTCGAGTCCGTTCATGGCGAGGTCGTAGTAGCGTGCGCGGACGGAGGCCGGGTCGGAGACCAGACGCTCCATGTCTTCTTCATGCGGCGAGGTGAAGGGGTGATGTGCTGGAGCCCAGGAGCCGGTTTCCGGATCGTGCTCGAACATGGGAAAGTCGGTGACCCAGAGGGGGCGGAAAGCGGCGGCACCGTCGGCGGGTCTGGCGTGCGTGCCGGGAGCATGGACGACTGCATCGGTGATAGCGAAGGCCCCGTGCCGGTCGGCATATTTGCGGGCGAGTTCGACGCGGAAGTTGCCGGCGGCGGAGAGGACGGCGATCTCGCGTTCGGAGAGGCGGCCTTCGAATTTGGTATCGCTGGCCTGGATGTGAGTGGCGGCGTCTCCGGCAACGATGACGAGGAGGTCGTCGGGTTGCGCATAAGTGAGTTGGCGTAGCTTGGCGACGGATTCGGGGAAGGTTTTTTCGAGGCGCTTGAGGTCGTCGAGGAGCTTCGCGCCTTTCTTCGTTTCGAAGAGAGGGCGGTTGTCGTCTCGCTCCTTGCGGGAGAGCTCGCCGACTTTGGGAATGCGAACCGCAACGACGGGCAGCGACGGATCGACGGCGAGGGTTTCGAGTTGCTCGACGGTGAAGGCGGGGCGAACGTCGGTGAGGCCGGGCAAGCGCAGGTCAGGCTTGTCGATGCCGAAGGAGCGCATGGCTTCGTCGTAGGTGATGCGCGGAAATGGCACTGGCAGTGCAATACCAACGGCGGCAAAGGCCGCGGCCATGAATCCCTCGACAACGTGGAAGATGGTTTCCTGCTGAGGAAACGTCATCTCGAGATCGATTTGGGTGAACTCGGGCTGGCGGTCGGCCCGCAGATCCTCGTCGCGGAAGCAGCGGACGATCTGGAAATATTTATCGAGGCCCGAGACCATGAGGATTTGCTTGAACAGCTGTGGCGATTGCGGGAGCGCGTAGAAGTTAGCCGGATGCACGCGGCTGGGGACGAGGTAGTCGCGCGCGCCCTCGGGCGTGGAGCGGGTGAGGAAGGGGGTTTCGATTTCGAAGAAGCCCTGGGCGGAGAGATTTTCGCGGACGGCGAGGGCAACTTTGTGGCGGATCTCCAGGTTGCGCTGCATGTCGGGGCGGCGCAGGTCGAGGTAGCGATACTTGAGGCGAACCTCTTCGTTGGCGATGGCGTCTTCGGCAGGCGAGAAGGGCGGAAGCTTGGCGTCGCTGAGGACGAGGAGCTCGGTGGCGGCGATTTCGACTTCGCCGGTGGGCATTTTGGGGTTGATTGCGTCCGGGCCGCGCAGACGGACTTTGCCAATGGCGGCGACGACGTATTCGGGGCGGACGTGTTCGGCCTTGGCATGGCCGTCGGGTACCAGGTCCTTGTCGAGGACAATTTGGGTGATGCCGTAGCGGTCCCTCAAGTCGAGGAAGATGAGGTTGCCGTGATCGCGGCGGCGGTTCACCCAGCCCATGAGGGTGACGGTGTGGCCGGCGTCCTGGGCGCGGAGCTGGCCGCAGGTGTGGGTGCGTTGATGGGTGCCTAGAAAGTCGAGCAAGTCGGAGGTTCCTAACTGTTCTTCAGCGTATGCGCGAGCTGATCGCGCAGGATCTTGGTTTGCTCGCCGGTGGCGAAGTTCTTGACTGTCAGGATACCGGAGGCGTGCTCGTCTTCGCCGAGGAGAATGATGTTGCGGGCGAGCTTGTTTCCGATCTCGAAGGATTTTTTGAGGCGGAAGGCGCCGTCGCCGAGCTCGATGCGGAGGCCGTGGCGGCGGAGTTCGCGGGCCAGTTCGAGGGCTGCGGCGTTGAGGGTTTCGTTGAGCGGGGCTACGAAGGCGTCGGCCAGCGCAAGCTGTGAGTCGCGGGGCGACTGCTCTTCAGCGGTTTGCAAAGTCAGAATAAGTCGGTCAAGGCCCATGGCGAAGCCGATGCCGGGCGCTTTGGGGCCGCCGAGCATTTCCGAGAGGCCGTCGTAGCGGCCGCCGCCGAGCAGAGCGTTTTGCGCGCCGAGTCCTCCGTGCGTGAACTCGAAGGTGGTGCGGGTGTAGTAGTCGAGGCCGCGGACGAGGCGGGGATTGATTTCGTACTTCACGCCGCAGGCATCGAGGGCGGCGAGGACCTGGGCGAAGTGAGCCTTCGACGCGTCGTCGAGGTAGTCGGCGATTTTGGGTAGAGTCGCAATGATGGCTTCATTGGCTGGATCTTTGGAATCGAGGACGCGGAGAGGATTGGTTTCAGCACGGCGCTGGTTGTCGGCGGACATCTGGTCCTTGACCGGCGCGAGAGCTTCGCGGAGGGCGGCGACGTATTTGGGACGGTCGTTTGCCGAGCCGACGGAATTGAGGACCAGGGTCCAGCCGGAGATACCAAGTTCGTCGAGAAAACTGGCGAGCATCTCGAGAACTTCGGCGTCGCGGAGGGGAGATTCGGAGCCGGCGCTGGGCGGGCCGATCACCTCCGCGCCGATCTGCCAAAACTGGCGGTAGCGGCCTTTTTGGGGGCGCTCGCGTCGGAACTGCGGGCCGATGTAGTAGAGCTTTTGCAGGAGACCGGATTCGCCGAGTTTGTGCTCGATGTACGCGCGGACGACCCCGGCGGTGTTCTCCGGACGGAGTGTGAGGGACTGGGACTTTTCGGATTGCGCACGGGCGCGGTCTTCCCACGTATACATCTCTTTGGACACGATGTCGGTTTCTTCGCCGACGCCGCGGGCGAAGAGCGAGGTGTCCTCGAAGATGGGAGTGCGGATTTCGCCGAAGTTGTAGCGCGCGAAGACACGCCGGGCAGTGGCCTCGACGCGGTTCCAAAGTTCGGTTTCAGGCGGCAGCAGATCGCGCGTGCCGCGCACAGCTTTGAGCAGAGTCATGAAAGGTTCAAGCCTGATGTCAGTTTATCGGAGGGGTGCGACGAGGAGTGGCGATGAGGGCCCGGGAAGAGCGCGGAGCCTGAATCGGAGCACTTCGCATTTGTTACGAATACGGTATTTCTCGCGCTGCGATGGCGTGGTAGGATTCGTGCGTTCATGATGGCGCGAAGGATTGCTCTGCTGCTTTTGCTGGTTTCCACGCGTGCCGGGGCGCGCGATGCGCCCGCCTGGGTGGAGGTGCGGAGTCCTCATTTCAGCGTAGTGACGGATGCGGGCGAGCGCGAGGGGCGACGACTCGCCGATCAGTTCGAGCGAATGCGCTGGGTGTTTCAGACACTTTTCCCGAAGGCCAATGTCGATCCGATCGCTCCGATCGTGGTGATCGCGGTAAAGAACCAGAAAGGCATGCAGGCGCTGGAGCCGGAGGCGTATCTGGCCAAAGGACAGCTGACGATTGCCGGGCTGTTTCTGCGAGCGCCGGACAAGAACTACATTCTGGCGCGCACGGACGTGGAGGGAGAGCATCCCTATTCGACGGTGTATCACGAGTACACGCATCTGGAGCTGGGCACCGAAGGGATGCCCCTGTGGTTGAACGAGGGGCTGGCTGAGTTTTTCCAAAACACCGATTTTCGAGATAAAGAGGTCATTCTGGGACAGGCGAGCGCCGATGACCTGATGTATCTGCAGCAGAATCGACTGATCGCGCTGCCGGTTCTCTTTCAGGTGGATGCTAACTCGCCCTACTACCACGAGGAACAAAAGGGGTCGGTCTTCTATGCGGAATCCTGGGCGCTGACCCACTACCTTGAGGTCACTGATTACAACGGACACACGAATCACGTTGGAAATTATCTGACCCTCGTGAGCCGGCAAACCGATCCGGTGTCGGCGGCGGAGCAGTCGTTTGGGGATCTGAAGAAGCTGCAGTCGGGGCTTGAGGATTACATACGGCGTCAGCAATACATGTACTTCCACATGAACAGTGCTGGGGCAGCGATCGATCCGAAGAGCATGACGGTGACCCCAGTGACGGAGCCGCAGGCGGATGCGATTCGGGCGGATTTCCTGGCGTATAACGGGCGTACAGCCGATGCCCGGACAATGCTGGATGGCGTGCTGAAGGCGGATCCCAACAACGTTCAGGCGCACGAGACGATGGGGTTCATCGAGTTTCGCGCAGGGCATCGTGATGAGGCGAAGAAGTGGTATTCGGAGGCGGTTGCGCTGGATTCGCACAGTTATCTGGCACAGTACTATTTCGGTTCGCTGTCGGTGATGGATGGGTCGACCGGCGAGGACGTGGAGAAGAGCCTGCGGGCGGCGATTCAGCTGAATCCGCGGTTTGCGCCAGCATACGACAGCCTAGCGGTGCTGTACGGGAAGCGCCAAGAAAAACTCGACGAGGCGCACATGCTGAATCTGCAGGCGGTGGATCTGGAGCCCGGCAATGTAAATTTCCGGTTGAATGCGGCGAACATTCTGATGGAGATGGGCCGCTATGACGACAGCGTTCGCGTTCTGAAGGCGGCGCAGGTGATCGCGAAAACTCCGCTCGAGGTGGACGTTGTGCAGCGGGTGCTGAAGCAGGCGCAGCAGCAACAGGCGCAGGTGGAGGAATGGAAGCGGCGGCAGACGGAGAATCCTGGACAGGTTCCAGGGCAGGCACAGGTGCAGACGAGGGTGGTGATGCAGGGGCCGGGGCAGGCAGCCGGTGTTGGGGCGAATGAGCAACAGTCAGCGGCGAAGCATCCCACCGAGACGCCTCATGGAACGATGCATATCGTGCAGGGGGTTATTCACGGGGTGCAGTGCAGTTATCCAGTGGTGATTGAGCTGCGCGTGGAAAGTCCGGGGCAGAAGGTGTCTTTGTACAATAATAACTACTACAAGATTGACTATAGCGCCGCCAACTTTACTCCGGCCGGGGATATTCACCCGTGCGACGAACTGGAAGGAATGAAGGCAAAGGTGCAGTATTTCTCGACCGCGGACAAGACGGTGGATGGCCAGATTGTTTCGATGGTGCTCAGCAAGTAATGTGCTGAGCAAGTAACGTTCGGCTAAAGAAACGGCACAGCAGACGCTGCGCCGCTCTTAGTCTCCACTAAATCAGGCGCGGCTCAGATATGCGCCTTCGGCAGTATCGACGCGGATTTTCTCTCCCTCATTAATGAAGGGCGGGACCTGGACGACGAGGCCGGTTTCGGTCTTTGCGGGTTTGGTGACGGAAGAGGCGGTCGCGGATTTGAGTCCTGGCTCGGTTTCGACGACGGTGAGCTCGACGGTCTGAGGCAGCTCGATGCCCACGGCCTTGCCATCGTGAAACGAGACTTTGATCTGCAGATTCGGAATAAGGTACTCGACGGCATCGCCCAGGGTATCGCGTTTCAGGTGGGTCTGCTCATAGTTCTCGGTGTTCATGAAGTAGTAGTCGTCGCCGTCGTTGTAGAGGAAGTCCATAGGGATTTCGTCGACGACAACGCGCTCGATAGGATCAGGGGAGCGGAAGCGCTCCACGAACATGGCACCGGTGCGGACATTGCGCAGCTTGGCCTGGATGAAAGCGCGCAGGTTGCCGGGGGTCCGGTGCTCCACTGAGAAGACGAGGTGGAGGTCGTTATTGTGCTTGATGATCATGCCTGGGCGCATCTGGGTGGCGGGAATCGCCATAGGGTAAAGCTCCTTGCGGAAATGAGTGCGGAATGTGCCGCCGGGACTCGGGGCGGCCGCGGGTGGTGGCCCCCGAAGGGACCGCCAGGGTGCAAACTCCGGCAATTTCGATTTTATCGCAGGGGATTGATATAACCCTGCTCTGGCGGTCCTACGATCCGCACGCACCCGAGGATGCCGCAGGTCAGCAGATCCGCGACGGGGTGACCAGCGCTACTGTCCGCCTCCGAAAATTCTGCGGAGGAAGTGGGCGAATCCGGCTTTCTTCTTTGGCTTGGGGGCCTGGTCGGTTGTTGTTGCCGCAGGGGCTGGCGGAGCGGCCGGTTCCGAGGGCTCTGTCTTCGCTGAAGAATTGTTCTTCTGATCATCCGCGTCGCAAACCAAGCCGGGATACAACGGATCGTTGCAGGCCGGGTTGGGCGACGAGATGATACCGGAGAGCGACGAGGCCGGCATTCCAACGCTCAGGGAAGTCTCGCCGTTGTAAACCAGGGGCGCTGTGATCTGCGCGTGCTGCCGTCCGTCTGGAGTGGCGGGTGTGCCGGTGGCTGGCGGGGGTGGCTGAAGTCCCTCGCTCTCAGCAAGGGGGAATGGATTCTGAGCGGCGGCATTGGTGGCATTGGGCGGGGGCGGTGTTGGCGACTCGTCGCTGGAATGGAGGGTGCCGCCGGGCAAGCCGACCTTTGCGATCGATGTGGGAGCAGGAGTGGGTGGGGGCGGCGGGCACCCGCATGGTTCCTTTTCGTTGTCGACGACCTGCTGGAGGCTGCCGTGTTCGAAGAGAACACGCTGGTTGGGCTGAATGCGATAGGCGCCGCCTTCAAAGAGACTGCTGGCCAGGACGTAGGGAGCGTTGTCGCCATGATTATCGACACAGGTGTCGCCCTGGTTGTTGACCCGGAGGCTGAGATGGGCCTGACCAGGGCCGGAGACGAGGATGCGCAGGTCGGGGGTGAGGAGCACGTCGGAATATTGGCCGGGAAGGTAGTTGGCTTCGAGTGCGCCACGGTCGATGGCGATCATGAGGCCGCCGCCGGAGATCGTGATGTCGGTGGAGAGATGGACTTTGGTAGAGGCGCACACATTCAGGAAGCCGCCGCGGGTGAGGCTGACATGCGCGGTTCTCTGGGCGGCGGCGATGGTTCCGTTATTGCCGATCACGGCGTGACCTTCTTCGACAGAGAGCGATCCGGACAGCGACACGCCTTCGAGCGAGACCGTGGCGATGGACGGAGACGAGGCCACCTGATTGACAGGCGGTGTTGCAACCGGCGTGTTGGCTCCGGGCTGCTGGGACGCCGAGGGGGACGGCGTGGCAGGGTTCTGAGCCGCAGGTAAGGCAGGGGCAGCAGGATTCGATTGCTGGGCGGCAGCGCCGCCGGTAAGGCAAGCCGCAGCGAGGGACAGAATTGCGACGAATGACTTCATTGTAGATTCAGAAAATTCTCGATGAGACGTTTGCCGTCGTTGGTAAGGACGGACTCCGGGTGGAACTGAACGCCTTCGACGGGAAGCTGTCGATGGCGGAAGGCCATGATGATACCGTCGGGGGCGCGTGCCGAGATTTCGAGCTCCTCGGGCAGGCTTTCTTCTTCGACGATGAGGGAGTGGTAGCGAGTGCCGGTCATAGGGGTATCGATGCCGGCAAAGATGGTCTTGCCATCGTGGTCGATTTCGCTGGTCTTGCCATGCATGAGCTTTGGGGCACGGACGACGTGACCGCCAAAGGCTGCGCCAATGGCCTGATGGCCGAGGCAAACGCCGAGGATGGGGACCTTGCCGGCCATGTGACGGATGAGGTCGATGGAGATGCCGGCTTCCTGGGGTGTGCAGGGGCCGGGCGAGAGCAGGATGCGTTCGGGCGCGAGGGACTCGACCTCTTCCGGAGTGAGCTCGTCGTTGCGGCGGACGATGACATCGGCGCCGAGTTCACCCATGTACTGGACGAGGTTCCAGGTGAAAGAGTCGTAGTTGTCGAGGACGAAAACCATGGGGCGTTGACCGTCTTTCTTCAGTGTAGCTCCGGAGTTAGGGCGAGCGGGCTGTTGCGGGTGCCTGGGCGCAGACTTTTTGACGGGCCGGTGTTATGCTCCTGGACATCGGAGGTGCTCGGTATGAGGTACTTCGTCTCCGTTCTTCTTTTTGCCGCTGCTTCGGCGGGTTTCGCGCAAAGCCAGGTATCCGCAGCGCCAAATGGATTGCAGGCACCGGTGAATATCCTCGCTGGTAGTGGACAGAACTCAACTCTGACGATCGAGGCCCTCAAGACGAGGGCACTGCCCACGATGCCGCAGCTGCAATTTAATTTCGAGGCTCCCGGCCCAAGACCAGCCTGTTACACCATGCGGAGCTATCACTTCATGCGCGAAGATCCGAGTTCCGACGCGACCAAACTCAAGAGCTATTCGACTTGTGAGGCTGCGACGGAGTTTCGGATGCGAGATGCTGTTGGATCAGTGAAACCGCGGTAGGCCCTTTAGCCACCGCGGGCCCGCTCGACGGCGCGGACTACGGCCTTCGCTTTGTTGAGGCTTTCCTGGTATTCGTTTTCGGGGATGGAGTCGGCGACAATGCCGGCGCCGGCCTGGATGTAGCCTTTGCGGCCTTCGACCAGGAGGGTGCGGATGGCGATGCAGCTGGTGAGGTTGCCGGAATAGTCAGCGTAAAGGACGGCGCCGCCGTAGATGCCGCGGCGTGTGGGCTCGAGCTCCTCGATGATTTCCATGGCGCGGATTTTGGGCGCTCCTGAGAGGGTGCCGGCAGGAAAACAGGAACGGAGTGCGTCGACCGCAGAGAGTTCCGGTTTTAGCCGGCCCTCGATGTTGCTGACCAGGTGCATGACGTGGGAGTAGCGCTCGACGTGCATCAGATTTGTAACCTTTACGGTGCCATATTCGCTTACGCGGCCTATGTCATTGCGGCCGAGGTCGACCAGCATGACGTGCTCGGCGCGTTCCTTTTCGTCGTGGAGCATTTCGCGTTCGGCTTCGAGGTCGGCGGCTTCGGAGGTGGCGCGGGGGCGGGTTCCGGCGATGGGGCGGTATTCGATGCGGCGGCCGTCGACGCGAACGAGCAGCTCCGGCGAGGAGCCCACGATGTGTGTCGTTTCCTGTTTGGAGTTGCGGGTTCCTTTTGCAGACTTTGTAGCGGCGGAACTCCCGCGGTTGAAGCGGAGAAAATACATATATGGAGAGGGATTGACGATGCGGAGGGCGCGGTAAACGGAGAAAGGGTCGACGCCGGGTTCGAGGTCGAGGCGCTGGGAGAGGACGACCTGGAAGATGTCGCCGGCAGCGATGTAATCTTTGGCCTTTTCGACAGCTTTGAGGAAGGCTGACTTGCGGGTTCGAGGAGTGATGCGGAGTTTACCGATGGGTTTGCGGAACGCGAGCTTCGGCAGTGGCTGAGCGAGGCGCTTCTCGAGACGGTCGAGGCGGTGGAGCGCATCGGCATAGGCGGCTTGCGGCTTGTGGCGGCGGAGATCGGCGGTGACGATCAGCAGGATCTCCTTTTTGACGTGGTCGAAGGCGAGGACCTCGTCGAAGAACATGAGGCAGGCGTCGGGAAGGTACAGGTCGTCGGTGGTCTGGCCGGGGAGGCGCTCGATCTGGCGAACGACGTCGTAGGAGAGGAAGCCGACGGCGCCGGCGGTGAAGGGCGGCAGGCCGGAGATGCGTGCGGGCGTGTGTCCGTTGAGGGCGTCGCGGAGAAGGGCGAAGACGTCGCCGGTGAGTTGGCGGGTTTTGCCGTGCTCGGTGATTTCGATTGCGGGACCGTGGGAGACGATGCGGCGGCTGGGACGGATTCCGATGTAGGTGTAGCGGCCGAGATGTTCGCCGCCTTCGACAGATTCGAGGAGGAAGCATTCGGGTTCGGCCGCAGCGAGGCGGAGGAAGGCCGAGACCGGTGTTTCGAGGTCGGCGGTGAGGGTGCGATAGAGGGGGACGAGGGAATGGGAGCGGGCGAGGCGGAGAAATTCGGCGCGGTTGGGTTGGGAATTCCGCATGTAGGACAGGGTACAGGGTACAGGGGGCTCCGTTTTGCGGTGCGGTGATTGATTCGATAGAGGTAGGGAGGGGGGTAACGCTGGTGATCTCTGCCATAGCTTTGATAACCGAGTAGATGGCTCACGAGCGGGAGTGCGTCATTCGCACTCCCGCTCGACTTATTGACACGTGCAATGGCGCATTTTGATTGAAAGTAAGTCAGTTGCGTGGCGAGTGCGAATGAGTCATTGGCGAGTGTCAGGGCACAGCGCCTGCAAAAACAATGGCCCGTTGGTTTTGGGTTTAGGTTACTTGTGGGTTTGACCGGCGGAGGGGCTAAAGGGGAGCGTGGGCCTATCGACAAGAGTACGCGTCAACCGATGGTCATGTGCATTTCGACCGGCGGGGCTGGCCACCTTACGGATAGTAATCCGCAAGAGGCGAGCCCGGTGGCAATTTTAGGCTGGCTAAGAGTCATTCAACCCATCCGACTGGCTTGTCTAACCCGGCAGTGAAAATGAAAAGCACTAACCTTTTTGAATTGACACCAATAAGAAGCCGGGCGGCCTCAACCAACCCCGGGGTCAAGACACTTATAGAAAATATCCTTGACAGCGGTTTTTACCCCATGTCATGCTTTGCCATTCGCTGCCTAACCAAGGCCATTAGCGGCACCTGAACCAGTTGGTTGCATAGTTCGACACCGCGAATTCCCCCAATTGAAAGTCTCAGGAGACGACGTGCGTCACGTCAGGGGAATCCTTCTTTTACACTCCAGCGAGAAAGTTCGTGGTCGCGGATCGATAGGCCGCGTCTGCACGCGGATGCATGGACTCGCGCTCGGTTCTCGCAACTCTCGTGATCCGGGAAATTGCCGGTGTGTAACTTTGGGCCAGGGAAATCTCATCCAGCGGTTCACTCTCTGCAAGTTAGGAGTGCGAGCATGAAACGAATCTTCTCCAGCAGCCTGGACCAAATGACGTCGGGTTTTGGGATCGCGGGCCGGGGCGCCGGACCCAGCGTTAGTCAGTGCGCGAGTACCGGGCCGGCATTTAGGGGAAAGCCCCGTTTTTCCATCCCATATTTGCGACTTTTGCCCTGTCTGACGTTCCTGATTTTCCTGGCGGCTGGAGGCGGCGCGGGTTCCAGCTCAGTAGCTCACGCCCAGGGCGTTCCTGCGTGCGGTTCAGGTAGTTCGACTCCATGTATGCTCGGTCCCAATCTTGAGGTTGTGGGCCTAACAGGTACTTTATTCAGCGGTACCGGTCCATGCGTGGGAGGAACCTCTTCGTTTGTGGCTAGCCCCACCAGCCCGGGTTTTTCAGCTACTGGTATCCCGACGCCATGCGCGGAGTTCAGCAGCACCCAAAGTGAAACATTTAGCGTGGCCGCTATAAACGGCTACGAAATTCATGGGATAAGCTTATCCGGCACCTGCGGTGTCACAGGCAGCAACTCATTAACTTTTTCAGCCAGCTCGAGCACCGTTAACTCGGTCACCGCGACATGCCCTGAGGAGAGCAGCGTTGGCGCGACCGCGGCGGTTAGCAACCAGTTAGCATTCACGCCTGCGACGAACCTGACGGCAACGATCTCATCCTCGAACACGTCGACTGTCGGCGGAAGTTCTTCAGATGCTGCGGTTTCATTTTATTTCTTACTTGCTCCGGCGATCGGAACCTGTGCGAACCCGAACCCGAACCCGAATCCAAATCCGGCGGCATTTGCCAACCCGGGGGACTTTAACGGCGACTGCAAGAGCGACATTTTGTGGCGGAACAGCGGCTCGGAGGAGGTCTACGAATGGCTGGTGAACGGGACTTCGATTCTGAGCCAGGGGAGCCCTGGCGGGCCTTCCTCCGCGTGGGCCATTGAGGGCGCTGGCGATTTCAACGGCGACGGCAAGAGTGACATTCTGTGGCAAAACAGCAGCACGGGCGAGGTCTACGTCTGGCTGATGAATGGGACGACCATTGCGAGCCAGGGGGCTCCGGGAACCGTTACGCCCTCGTCAGGATGGGTGATCGCAGGTGTTGGCGATTTCGATGGAAACGGTACAAGTGACATCCTGTGGCGAAACACAATCAGCGGAGAAGTCTATCTCTGGTTGATGAACGGGGCCACGATTGCGAGTCAGGGGGACGTGGGCGTCGTGTCCCCCTCGTCCGGCTGGGTCATTGTGGGCGTGGGCGATTTCAACGGAGATGGCAAGGCCGACATCCTGTGGCAGAACACCGCAACGGGAGAGGTCTACATATGGCTGATGAACGGAACGACGATTGCGAGCCAGGGAAGCCCCGGCACCGTCTCGCCCTCGTCTGGATGGGTGATTCAGGGGGCTGGAGATTTCGACGGGAACGGCATGAGTGACATCCTGTGGCGGAACAGCACCAGCGGGGAAGTTTACATCTGGCTGATGAACGGGATGACTATTGCGGGCCAGGGGAGCCCTGGCACTGTGTCGTCCGCCTGGAGCATTAAGGGTACAGGCGATTACAACGGGGATGGGAAAGCCGATGTCCTGTGGCAGAACAGCAGCGGCGAGGTCTACGTGTGGGAGATGAATGGGCTCACGATTACC
>Ga0182016_10000090_pt1 | contig 95713 bp, 80 predicted proteins | sample 712S2MmetaG_FD_120491 | JGI IMG/M metagenome (GOLD analysis project Ga0182016, IMG submission 120491) | Permafrost microbial communities from Stordalen Mire, Sweden - 712S2M metaG | ecosystem: Environmental > Terrestrial > Soil > Wetlands > Permafrost | place: Sweden: Stordalen | collected... | reverse complement strand
GTGCCTGGGCTGACAACGCTGCCACGCGTCGTCTGAAGATCGCCGTGAGCCTCGGGCCGACCGCCATCGGTCTTTCCGGTGCATCGGTGCCACCTCGCTGGGCGTCAGTGAGGGCCAGAGGCATCTCTATCAATGCCAGTGGGTTCCCTCCGGCGGCGGCGCAGATCCGCTCGGCCACCGGTGGCGGCAAAAACGGGGTGGTCAGGGCCAAGAGCTCACTGGCGGCGGAGGCCTCAAGGTGGGCAAGGCGAAGCGTCCCCAGGCCCTCCATTGAGACGGCCGGGCACTCGCCCTCCCGGACAGCGAAGATCATCACGATCCCCTCGGCCTGGACGCGGCGGGCGGCGAAAACGATGGCGGCCAGAGAGGGCCGGTCCAACCACTGGGCGTCCTCTATGAGCGCAACCAGTGGGGACCGCTCCGCTGCTCTCGACAAAAGCCCCAGGGTGGCCGTGCCGATGGCGAACGGGTCCCCGGGCACGGGCGGCCCGAGCGCCAGCGCACCGGCGAGGGCGGCGGCTTGTGGTTGGGGCAACGCACCGAGCTCGCCGAGCAGCGGTCGCAGGAGGTCGGCGAGGCCAGAAAAGGCCAGCTCGGACTCGGACTCTGTCCCGTTGGCACGCAGCACCGTGAAGCCTGTCGCACGGCTCTCTAGGTAATTTAGAAGCGCGGACTTCCCAATCCCGGCTTCGCCTAGGACCATTAGAGCCTGGCTGTGGCCGCCGCGCGCACCGTCGACGAGCGAGTCAATGAGGCGGCGTTCGGGATCCCTTCCCAGAAGCACAAGCGGAGCCTACCGGGACAGCAACGGGCGTCCTACCTGCGTCCAAGAACGGCTCCTGAGCCCGCCGGCATTATGAGCCCTCGGCCCCCGAGGGCCCAGGCTTGCCCTATCGGGAGAACGCCTAGTTGTGGCCTTTCCCTGCCTGTGGCTTGTCTGGGCACCGTAACATCCGCGGTGACTGCCTGGGAACGGCAGGCCAAGGAGGTACTGGTGCAGCGCCTGAGACGGTCTGTTGTTGGGTGCGTGGTACTGGCACTCGACGGTCTGATAGCCGTCCCGGTGGCGAGCGCCGCCACGAGGCTGGGCGCGGCGTCGCGTCCAACCGCCGTGATCAGTGTCCCCGCGTACATCACGACCGGGCCGGACGGGGCCCTGTGGTTCACCAACCTGGGCAACAAGACCAACCGCGGCTCGATCGGGCGCATCACCACCAGCGGGAAGGTCACGGTATATGCCGGGCGCGGTATCGACGCGCCCGCGGGGATCGCGCTAGGCCCGGATGGCGCCCTTTGGTTCACCAACTCCGCCGGAGGTTCGATCGGGCGCATCACGACCAGCGGCAAGCTCAGCGACTTCTCGGCCACCGGGATCGCCAACCCGATCGGGATCACTCGCGGGCCCGGCGGCGACCTTTGGTTCACCGACGCCTACAACCCCGGTTCGTTCGGCCTGATCTCGACCGGTGGCAATATCATCATCCACACCAGCAAGTACATCGACGACCCGGCCGGGATCACCATCGGTCCCGATGGCGACGTTTGGGTTGCCAACGCCGGCACAAGTGCGACCAAAGGCTCGATCGCACAGCTCACCACCAACGGGAGGATCAGGGTTTACACAAATTCAGGCCTTGATGAGCCACTCGGCATCACGGTTGGACCTGACAAGGCAATTTGGTTCACCAACTACGGCGGGAACTCTATCGGCCGCATCACTACCGATGGGGAGGGCAGGTTGTTCACTGGGACCGGCATCAACGAACCGGACTCGATCACGACCGGGCCGGACGGCGCTCTTTGGTTCACCAACTATGGCGGTAACTCGATCGGCCGGGTCACGACGAGCGGCCGCGTCACCAACTACACCGGTACGGGCATCGACGGGCCCGTTGGGATTACGACCGGACCTGATAGGGCTCTGTGGTTCACCAATTCCAAGAACAATTCGATCGGGCGGATCACTACGGGCGGCAAGGTCACCAACTACACCGGGACCAAGCCACAGTCTTGAGAGGCACGGTCTCTGGTGAGCGGCGACGGCTCGTCGGCGTTAGTGTACGTACGGTCCATGTGCAATGAGATCGCCCGAGGACCTACCCGCCATCCTGCTGGCCCGCCTGGCGGTCGACATGGAGTACGCCGGCCGAAGCCTCGGCGCCGCGCCATTGAGGCACTTCGCCCTCAAGGCGATGGAAGTGGCCGCCGTGGTCGGCGCTCGACTGTTGCTGGTGCACGCCCAGGACGGGGAAGCCCGACAGTTCTACCTTCACTACGGCTTCGAGCCTTCCCCCATTGACGAGCTGACCCTCATGTGCGTCATCAGCGATATCGCCTGAACGACGAGCCCGGGACCGGCCGCTGGCCAGCATCCTGTTGCCGCCAGCTTGGCTACTCCCCTCGATCGGGCAACTGCAGACGTCGCGGTCATCAGCTTGAGGCGTAAGCGGCCCAATACCGAGACATGGTGACGCTGTCGGTCAACCATGACCTCTGAGGGCAAGCTCGGTTGGGATCAGACCTACTTGGGGGCTACAAACTGGATGTCTATCTCGATGGCGATCTTTTTTCCAAGGGCAAGGCGGTCGACGCCGAGCGGCATGTTGAAGTCGACGCCGAAATCGTCACGGTTTATCTCGGTACTCGCCGAGAAGCCGGCGTGGGTGCTGCCATCGCCCGGGAAGACCTGGACACCGTCAAACTCCACGGCCAAACTGACCGGCTTGGCGATCCCGTTGATGGTCAGGTCGCCGTCGACCACGTACCCGTCGCCGTCCGGCGCGATGGAGCGGGAGCTGAAGAGCATCTGGGGGTGCTGCTCGATCGAGAAGAAGTCGGTCGAGCGGAGGTGTGCGTCCCGGTCGGGTTGATTGGTATCAACCGAGGACATCTCGATAACGGCCTGGACGCTCGACCCTTCCACGGAAGTACCCGCGTTGAAGCTGGCGGTGAACTTGTTGAAACGGCCACGCACGTTGGTGAGGCCGATATGGCGGACTTTGAAGTTCACACTGGAGTGGTTGGGGTCCACGTTCCAGGTGCCTGGGGAGAGAGGCAATCTGGCGTCGACGAGGTTTGCGGTCATCGGTTCCTCCATGGGTACGGAATGATGGTGCGGAATGGTGCTGTCGGTGAACGTTACCATCGATATAGTCACTCGCGTAATAATCACGTGAGTGAGTGCAGCGGAGTATCATGCGGGGATGGTGCCGGGTCGGACGTCGGTGGCGCCCCAACCGGGCGTGGTTGAGCTGGCTCCCGAGCGCGCCGCCGTGATGCATTCGGCCATGGTTTTTTCGGCCGCTTTCCAACGCCTGGTGAACCATGTGGGCACGGACGGCCTCAACTACCCGCGGCTGCGGCTGCTCGAGCTCCTACATTGCTGGGGCCCGCACATGATGCGCGAGCTGGCAGACGAGCTCGGCTTCAGCCCCCGCAACATGACGGCGGCGGTGGACGCTCTGGAGATCGACGGGCTGGTGCGCCGTACGGCCCACCCGAGCGATCGCCGGGCCACCCTGGTCGAGCTCACTAAGGATGGGTTCCAGGCGGCCGAGCAGGAGCTGGCACCCCGTCTGGATGCCATAAGCGACCTGTTCAACGAATTGACCAAAGCCGAGCAGCGCCAGCTGGCCGGTCTGCTCGACCGATTGGCCGCCGCCCTGCGCCAGTCCCGCCCGCAGGGGTAGCGGCTACGGTCACCAAGGTGTAACTACGGTCATGTATTGCCGCCAGCGACCGCGTAAAGCAGACCGTACCCGCAACCGAGCCTCCCGTACCCGCCGTACGTCCTGGCGCGCGCTCGTGACGGGGTTGACGCAGTTGACCGTGACGTCGCCCTGGCGTTAACGGCGAAGCTCAGGTCGAACTCCTTCGCCGTGAGCTCCTCGAGCGACTGTCTACTACTGCGGGCGTTGTTGACCAACGACGATGCCCAGTTGCTTCGAAGGCGTAGGCTGCCCGCGGACGCGGGATGCCCCGCTGTCGACGATTGGGGGGAATGAACCAATGGCACATCCGAACGAAGAGCTTCTACGCCGAGCCTACGAAGCATTCGCCAAGGGGGACCTCGGCACTGTCATGTCGATCTTTGATGACGACATAGTCTGGCACGAGCCCGGGCGCAACCCACTCTCGGGGGACTTCAAGGGCCACCAACAGGTCCAAGAACTGTTTGGCAGGATCTTCGAACTGTCCGGTGGGACCTTCAGTATTGAAATCCACGACATCCTCGCCAACGACGGGCACGCCGCCGTTATGGTCCAGGCCCGTGCTAAGCGGTCGGGCAAGTCGCTCGACGCCCTGGAATGTCATGTGTGGCACCTAAGCAATGGCAAGGCTACCGAGTTCTCGAACCTCACGTTCGACCTGTACGCGGCCGACGAGTTCTGGAGCTGAGCCTCCGATAGTTCGGGTGCATAACGGACGCCGGATGATAGGGCTCGGTTTCGACATTGAGACCGCCTCAACCCAGTAGGACGGCGCGCTCCAGAAGTGTCGCTCTGCGCTTCGATAGCCCGGCAGACTGGTTCCGGCGCCGGAGCGCGGAATAGGTATCGCAGGTCAGGTTCGCTAGCGCCTAGGACATTTGCAAAGCGCCAGAATGTTCATCAGGACTTGATCGCCGGTTGGCCCCGGTACGCCGGAGCTGTAACCAGGCGGAAGTAGCTGTCGCGCAGACCAGTACGCCGGTTGGCGAACCAGCTTGGCCAGCCGACCACGAGGCTGGGGAAAACCCTTCGCCAGGTCGGCCGACGCTTGCGGACAACCATAGGGACAGTAACTAGCGGCCTAGAACCTGCATAGCGCTGCATGCGCTCGCGTCGGGTCTCCACGAGATCGGGCCGGGCGTCGCGGGCCAGCGCCTCGACCCGGTCACGATGTTGGGACAGCAACGAATAGCGCTGGTCGTCGTCAAGGTGCCGTCGGTCGGCAATGCGCCAGGCCGCCCTGTGCTCTAGGTGGGACAGCGCGTACCAGTCGCTCTGGCGCTTCAGGCGACCTAGGGGCAGGTGCTCCTGGCGCCACGACAGCACAGACCATGCCGGCGGGTCGAGGTCCTCGACCGGCAACGCCGGTCGATCAGCGGTCCCGGCGGGGCACAGAGGTGGCAAGGGGAGAGGGATAAGGCCCGGAGGCGCCCGCAGCGTCTCCAGAGCCACGGCGCGGACGCGGGCCGGTCCAATGTGCGCGTCGCGCAGGAGCTTGACCACCTCGGTATCGGCCTGGTCGATTACGGCAACGGCGAGGTGCCCGGCGGCGAACGGCTCCTGGCGGTCAGTGGCGAAGCGCGTGGCGGCCTGGACGGCCTGCGAGGCGAGGTAGCCCGTGCCACCGCCAAGATTGCTGGGCGGCTCCGCCCGCGGGTAAAGCCATCGCTCACGGGCTGGCTTCAGGATCGTTGCCAGGGGACCCTGGACCTCTGCCAGAGCGGCAAGCAGGTGCACGGGCTGGCATCTCTCGTTGCTCTCCGAAGCGATCGACAAGGCACGCCGCACCACGCGTTGACCCGGGCCGTCACGCCAGCCACGAGGCTCCACGCCCTCCAGGATGCCACCATCACTAGTGACCTCCCGAGCGGACCGGGCTGTAGCCCAAACGGTGGCCAGGGATGCCCCGACTTGGACCCGACCCGCACGTCCCACTTATCGGGCGGCGGCGGGACCGTGACCGTGTTTACGGCCACCTCTTCGAGGGCGTCCAGGCGAAGCTCTCAGACCAGCTCGACGTCTCCGGGAAAAGACTGCCAATTCCCCCGCAATGGGCACGCTCGTAAATCTCCACGCGAGACGAGATTTGACACAGACAGGACACGCGTGACACGCGTAGGACACGCGCCAGCGGCCTCCAACGGTCACAGACGGGTAACTACGGTCATGTATTACCGCAGGTCAGAGCTACTTTCCACTCCCTGACCTGCCGCCCCTCAGCGCTCCGGGGGAGAGACTCGAACTCTCAACCTAGTGATTAACAGTCACCCGCTCTGCCGGTTGAGCTACCCCGGAAAACTGTCGGCCACGCTACCATCTCGGGACCGGCCCCTAGAGCGTCACCGTCGGGGAGCCTGCTGCTACTCGTCCAGGTAGTCCCGCAACTGCCCGCTGCGCAGAGGTTGGCGCAGCTTGGCCAAGCTCTTGGACTCAATTTGGCGGACCCGCTCACGGGTCACACCAAACGCCTTGCCAACTTCCTCCAGCGTCCTGGCCTGGCCGTCGTCGAGGCCGAACCGTAACCGGACAACCTTGCGCTCCCGTTCTGACAGGTCGGCCAGGACGCTGCGGACGGCCGCCGTCAGCATCGCCTGCGCCGCCGCCTCACTGGGAGCCAGCGCGGTGTCGTCTTCCAGGGTGTCCGACAAGTTGAAGGTGTCCTCTCCGAGAGGCTGTTCAAGCGAGACCGTGTCCTGGCTGATGCGGAGGATCTCGCGCACCCGGTCCGGCGTCATTTCGGCCCGCTTGGCCACCTCGTCGATGCTCGGCTCCCGCCCCGTCTCCTGCAGGAGGCTGCGCTGCGCCCGGACAACGGCGTTGATGTTGTCGACCATGTGGACTGGGATGCGTATGGTGCGGGCTTGGTCGGCGATGGCCCGGCTGATGGCCTGGCGGATCCACCAAGTGGCATAGGTCGAAAACTTGAAGCCTTTGGTGTAGTCGAACTTGTCGACCGCACGCATGAGGCCGAGGTTGCCCTCCTGGATCAGGTCGAGGAACGACATGCCCCGGTTGCGGTACCACTTGGCCACCGAGACCACCAGGCGCAGGTTGGCCTCGACCAGGACCTGGCGGGCCATGATGCCCTCGGCCCGGAGACGTTCGTCCGCCTCACGCTGCTTGTCAAGGGCGCGTTGGTGGGGGCCCCGGGGCCCTGACGGGTTCTGGCGCGCCCGCTGCTCGAGCTCCTCGAGGTGACGGGCAGCGGCTATGCCCCGCTCGACGCAGCGGGCCAAAGCGACCTCTTGCTCGCCCGAAAGGAGGCGCACCTTGCCGATCTCTTTCAAGTACGCCCGCACCGAGTCCGAGCTGCCCGGAGCGGCGGCACCGATCTCGAGCTGGAGGCCGGCCACCGATAGCCGCCGGCCGTTCCGGAAAGGCTCACGCGGCTTTTTGCGCAGCAGGCGGTAGCGCGCCAGCCCGTCCGGGCCGACCTGGTCGGTGCCGTCGGGGGCGACCTCCGCCACCAAGCTGACCAGGCCCTCGTCAGAGAGCAGTTCTTTCGGCTCCCGCCATTCGATGCCCTCTGCAGTGACCCGGCCAACCACCGCCGAGATCAGCTCAGTGCGCAGCTCGACGCCTTCGAGCACAGACATCAGGTCGTGGGGAGCCAAGAAACCGCGTTCCCGGCCCAGCCTCAAAAGAGCCAGGAACTCAGGGGTCGCCTCCCCTGAGGCTGTGAAAGGTGCTCTCACGGTTCCTACAGAGCCTCTCGTTCTACAGAGCCTCTCTGTCGTCGGAAGACGGGCCCGCGGGGGTCATGTTAGGGCTTGCCAGTAACAAATCTGACAATTGCCCTTCTGCCGCCTCCAAACGAGCCTCGTAGTCGGGCCCAGGCTCCACCGAGCGCAGCGCCTGCAAGCCGAGCTGGAACAGCGCCGTACGCTTGGCCAGCTCGGCGTGGCTCGAGGTCGGGGTACTGCTCCTGGCTTCCCTGCGCAGTTCCGCCAGGGCGCGAGCCGCCGCCTGTTCCACCAGCCGGCGGACGACGTCGTCGGCATCCTCTTTGCTGTCGACGACAGCCAGCTGACTCAGCAGGTCCGCCACCTCCGGCGACGCCGACTCGATGGCACCGTGGAGGGTCATCGCCCCCGCCAGCTCGGCAAACGTCGCCCGGGCCAGCTCCGAACTGAACAGGACGGGGTGGAGACGGCCCGCCACCTGGTCGGGCCGGTGGACGGCCAGGCGCAAAGCCTCCAGCTCGGGCCGGGGCAGCGGCGACCGGCTCTGAGGCCGGGCCTGTGACACTCCGGGGGCGGCGCCTGGAGCCGTACCAGAGCGGGGGGCGCCGGGGAGGGTGGCACCGGGGCGGACGGGAGCGGCGGGGACGGGGCGGGGCAGCGAGCGCAGCTGATCGGGGCTGAGCCGGCACCGGTCCGAGACCTGCATCAGGTATTGGTCCCGGACCAACGCGTCTGGGTGCTCAGCGATCAAGGCCAGGCTGGCCTCCGCCGCCCGAGCCCGGCCCTCCGGGTTACGCAGGTCAGCATGGGCGAAGAGACGCTCGAGCCGGAAGCCGAGGTAGGGCATGGCGCCCGAGACCGCCTCGCGCAGGCGCTCGGGATCGCTCTGGGCCAGGTCGGCGGGATCGGCGCCCGGTGGCAGGGCGACGACCGAGATCTCGGCGTCGAAGCGTCGCTCCCAGTCGTAGAAATGCTCGGCCGCCCCCTGGCCGGCGGGATCGGCGTCATACGCCAGGACGATGCGGCGGGAAAAGCCGGTGAGCAGCTTGATATGACCCTCGGCCAGCGCCGTGCCACAGGTGGCTACGGCCTCGGTGACGCCGGCGCGCTGCAGGCCGATCACGTCGGTGTAACCCTCGCACACCACCACGCGGCCCTGTTCGACGACGGTGGATTTGGCCCAGTTGAGCCCGTACAGCACCCGGCTCTTGTCATATATGGGCGTGGCCTGGGTGTTCTTGTACTTGGGCCCGGTACCCCCGGGCAGCAGGCGCCCGCCCAGGCCCACCGGCCGGCCGGCGGCGTCAAAGATGGGGAACAGCACCCGGGCGCGGAACGAGTCGTTGAGGCGGTTCGCCTTGTTGCGGAACGCCAGGCCCACGGCCACCAGTAGCTCGCCCTGCACCCCGGCGCTGGCCACCAGGGCGTCCCACCCGTCGGGCGCCCAGCCCAGGCGGTACTTCTTCACCGTCTCGCTGTCGTAGCCCCGGCTGCGCAAGTACCGCCGGGCATCGGCCGCGTCGGGCGCGCCGACGAGGCGGGCGTGGTACCAGTTGACCGCTCGCTCCATGGCTTCGGTGAGCTCCGTGGACCGTTTGTGCGCCCCGCCGGCGTGGTCCTCGCCGTCGTAGCGCAGAGTTATGCCGGCCCGCGCCGCCAGCGTCTCAACGGCCGTGGCAAAGTCCAGGTGCTCGGTCTCGCGCAGGAACGAAATAGCGTCGCCCCGCACCTGGCAGCCGAAGCAGTAGTAGACGCCCAGCTCCCCGTTTACCGAGAACGAGGCTGTGTTTTCACCGTGGAACGGGCACAGTCCGACCCACTGGGTGCCCACCCGGCGCAGGGCAACGCGTTCGGAGACGAGGGCCACGAGGTCGGTGGCCGACCTGACCCGTTCTACGTCCTCGGCAACGATCCCCACAGGCAGAGACTAAAGCGTGCCGGTGACCGGTCAGGGGCGAGGCCCGGCGCTACCAGGCCAGGCGCGACTGGACCACCTCGACCAGTCGGTCGATAGGCACCCGCTCTTGGGCCGTCGTGTCGCGCTCGCGCACGGTGACCGCCTTGTCCTCGAGAGACTCGAAATCGATCGTCACGCACAGCGGAGTACCGATCTCGTCCTGGCGGCGGTAACGCCGGCCGATGGCGCGAGTCACGTCGTAGTCGCACATGGTGACCGGCTGCAGGAGCGCCAGGACCTCCTCTGACAGCGGCAGCAGAGTGTCCTTCTTCGACAGCGGCAGCACCGCCACCTGGTAGGGGGCGATGCGGGGGTGCAGACGAAGTACGGTGCGGGCCTCGCCGGCGACTTCGTCCGTGGTATAGGCGGCGATCAAAAATGCCATCATCGTGCGGGCTACCCCGGCGGCGGGCTCGATGACGTGAGGCACGTAACGTTCGCCGGTGGTCTGGTCGAAGTACTCGAGCACTTGCCCGCTCGCTTCTGCGTGCGCCTTCAGGTCGAAATCGGTGCGGTTGGCAATGCCCTCGAGTTCGCCCCATCCCCACGGGAAATCAAACTCGACGTCCGCCGTCCCGGCTGAATAATGGGAGAGCTCCTCGGCGCTGTGATGGCGCAGGCGCAACATCTCGCGCGGTATGCCAAAGCGCAGGTACCACTCGAAGCGCTCCTTGCACCAGTACTCGAACCAGCGGGGGGAGTCGGCGGGCGGCACGAAGTACTCGAGCTCCATCTGTTCGAACTCGCGAGTGCGGAACACGAAGTTGCCCGGGGTGATCTCGTTGCGGAACGACTTGCCGATCTGGGCCGTGCCGAAAGGTGGCCGGAGGTGCTCGGTCTGCACGACGTTGGCAAAATTCACGAAATGGCCCTGGGCCGTTTCCGGTCGTAGGTAGGCGACAGCACCATCGTCCTCCACGGGGCCCGCGAACGTCTTGAACATCAGGTTGAACGGCCGCGCCTCGGTGATGTCCGTACTGGCGCAATTGAGGCATTTGAGCTTGCCGTCCTCGGTGGTCGGCAATTGGTCCGCCCGCCAACGCTGCTTGCACGAGCGGCAGTCGACAAGGGGGTCAGTGAAGTTTTTCAAGTGCCCCGACGCTTCCCAGATTTTCGGGCTGGACAGGATGGCGGCGTCGAGGCCCACGACCTCCCGGCGCATCTGGACCATCGAGCGCCACCAGGCTTCCTTCACGTTGCGGGCCATGAGCACCCCGAGCGGCCCATAATCGTAGGTCGAGCGGAAACCACCATAAATCTCGGCCGAGGGGAAAACGAAACCGCGTGCTTTGCACAAACGGACCAGTTCTTCCATGCTAACGGGCATTGTGGAGAGGCTAGTGGGCCCGTGGCCCACCCCGGGCCAGGAGGCCTGGCGGCTGGACTCGTCGCTAGGAGATGGCCGCTAGGGGATGGCCGCTAGGGGATGTCGAGGACGTGCATGGCCCGCAGGTTCCGCTCGAGGTGGTGCTCCAGCGAGATCGTGGCCAGATGGCTGACTTCGCCCGTGACCGCGCTGGCCGGCAATTGCAAGGCGCGGGCCAGTTGGCCGCCCAGGACCCAGCCCAGCAGCTCGAGAGCGGCCGGGCTGAGCGGCTGGCCCTGGCGGCAGTCCCGGCACAGCGCCCCGCCTTGGGCGATGTCGAAGGCGACCAGGTTGGCCGCCGGGGGCCTCGCCCCACAGCCGGCGCAGCAGTCGAGCAGGGGCCCGGCGCCGTCCAGGGAAAGCAGCTTCCAGTAAAACGACGCCAAGACCAGCGGGCCGGGCTGGCGGACCAGGGCCCGCAGGGCTCCGACCATCATCCGGTAAAGAGCTTCAGAGGGCTCGCGTTCCTGGGCCACCTGTTCGGTGGCCTCGGCCATGGCCAGCCCCTGGCCCAGGCACCCGAGGTCCTCGTGCAGCTTCCGCCAAGGCTCGATCGTCTCCGCCTGGCTCACGATGTCGAGCTCGCGCCCTTCGTACATCAGCAGCTCCACATGGCTCAACGGTTCGAGACGGCCCCCGATGCGGCTCTTGGTGCGGCGGACTCCCTTGGCCACCGCCCTCACCTTGCCGTGACCGGGCGTCAGCATGACCACTATCCGGTCTGCCTCGCCCAGCTTGTACGTCCGCAGCACGACCCCACGGTCGCGATATAACGACATGACTGTAAGTATCTTCGCACGCAGGGCGGGCCCTCACGTCTCGGTCCCACCCGGGGCAGGCCGCCCGGCCCCCTCAGCCGTTTTACGACGGCAGGCCGTCATGGTCGCGCTCGCCCCTGGTCAAGCCGAAACGGCGCTCCCGCTGCTGGTACTCGCGTACCGCCTCGACCAGGTGCTCGCGGCGGAAATCGGGCCAGAGCACGTCCATGAAGACCAGCTCGCTGTAGGCGATCTCCCACAGCAGGAAGTTGGAGATGCGGTACTCCCCCGAAGTCCTGATGAACAGGTCGGGATCGGGCATCTCGGGCAGGTAGAAGTGCTTGCGCAGCGCCCGCTCGTCCACCTGTGAGGCCTTGACGCCCTCCGCCACGAGGGCGCGGGCCGCGTCTACGATCTCGGCCCGGCCTCCGTAGTTGAACGCCACCGTGAGCGTCATGGCCTTGTTGTGCTTGGTCAGCTCGGCCGTCTCGTCCATCCGGCGCAGGATCCACCCCGGTACACGCCAGTCGCGCCGACCGGCAAAGCGGATGCGGACACCGAGATCGTGTAGTTCGTCCCGCCTACGGGTGAGCAGGTCGTCGGCGATGATGCTCAACAGGAAGCGGACTTCCTGGTGCGGGCGGCGCCAGTTCTCGGTCGAGAAGGCGAACACCGTGAACCACTCCAGGCCCAGCTCGACCGCCCCTTTGGCCGCGTCCAACAAGGCTTCTTCTCCGGCCCGGTGGCCTTCGGTGCGTGCCAGCCCCCTTTTGGTGGCCCACCGCCCGTTGCCGTCCATGACACAGGCGACGTGACGGGGCAGGCGCCGGGGGTCGATACCGTCCAGATCCATTGCTGGCAAGCTACTGCCCCGCCGACCCGCGCGGGACCAGCCGCCCGAGCCCCCCAATCGCGACCGTCATGGGCGGCGGTCTTCGCCGTCCACCGACCGGTCTTCGATCTCCCAGGCGTGGTCCAGCACGTGCCATAACAGGCGCCGGGCGGCATAGCGGGGGGGCCAGCCCGGCCGGGCCGTCGCCAGGGGCTCGCCGGACCGGCACCACTCGAGGATGGCGCCCCGGTTGGCCTCGACGCCAGCGCGGTCACCGGGGGCGGGCACCGCCAGCTTGATGCCCACCCGTTGGGCGAACATCTGCTCAGCGCCGACCACGTGCTCCACAATGGCGTCCCGGTCCCGGCCACCGCCCCGTGGCCCCTTGCGCAAGGAGTCGGGGGCACCGGCCACGATCTCGTCGAACAGCTCCCAGGCGGCGGAGGCCAAAGCCGCTGTACGGGCCGCCTCCTGCCTGCTCACGGGCTCGTAGTCGCGCTCCAGGACCCTGGTCGGGGCGCCGAAGTCCGCCCCGCCCGACCGCGTGGGGACGCGCTCGACCACCTCCCAGCCGTGCCCAGGGCCAGCGCCGGAACTGACGCCGGCGCGGGCCACCACCGGTGCGTAGCGCGTGACGTACTCGCTCAGCGCCAGGAGAGCGGCCTGCTCGGTCTTGGCCACCCGGCACAGGCCGGGCCACTCGAGGCTGCAAGCAAAGGACCGCTTGGCGCCGGCCTCGATGTAAACGGGGCTCCCGGCGGCGACCATCACAAGCCCAGGCGGTCCAAGATCTCGGGCTTACCCTGCCAGTCCTGAGCCACCCGGACGGACAGCTCCACGTAGGCGCCCTGCGGCAGCTGGGCGCGGACCGCCGTGCCGACTTTTTTTAGCACCGCCCCGCCGTGGCCTATGACCATCCCCTTCTGGGAGTCGCGTTCGACCAGGATCTCGCACCTCACGTACGGCCAGTCCCAATCGGTCACCTGACAGGCGATGCTGTAGGGCAGCTCCTCTCGGGTGACCGCCAGCAACTGCTCGCGGACCAGCTCGCTCAACCACTGGCGCTCGTCGACCTCGCCGCCCATGGCCGCCATGCCGCCCTTTGGCGCGTCGGCCGGCTCCCCCGGATAGAGCGGCGGCCCTTCCGGGAGCCTCCTGGCCAGGGCGGCGACAAGTTCGCCGACGCCGGCCCCGGTACGGGCGGACACCGCGAAGTACTCGTCGAAGCCCCACTCCCCCACCGCCTGGAGCTGGGCCAGGATGGCGGCCCGGGGCATACCGTCGATCTTGTTGACGACGCACACATGACGGTCCGCCGGGGCCAGCCGGTCGGCGACGAAACGGTCACCGCCGCCCACGCCGGACTTGCCGTCGACCACGAGCACGACGGTGTCCACTCCTTCGACGGCGTTGAGCGCGGTCCGGTTGAGACGCTGGCCCAGCAGCGTCCGGGGCTTGTGCAACCCGGGCGTGTCCACGAACACGATCTGGGCCGTCCCGGTGCTGAGCACGGCCCGCAGGGCCCCGCGGGTCGTTTGCGGCTTGTCGGAGACGATCGAGACCTTGCGGCCCATCATGGTGTTGAGCAGGCTGGACTTGCCCACGTTGGCCCGGCCCACGAGGGTCACGAGGCCGGCGCGCGGAGCATCCGGCGAGCCTTGTTGGGGGGGACGCAAGACTACGGCTCGGCCCCGGCGGTGCCAGGGACGGGGGTCTCGTCGGGCGGGGACAGCGGCGCGATAAGGACCTGGGCGATGCGACGGCCGTCGACTTTCTGGGCGACGAGCCGGTGGTCCGAGAACTCCGCCGCCTCGCCTTCGACGGGGACGTGGCCCAGGAGGTGGTAGAAGAAGCCCCCGACGGTGTCCCAGTCCCCTTCGGGCAGTTCGAAACCCGCGACCTCGTTTATCTCGTCGATGGGCACTCGTCCGTCCACCTGGAGGCTGCCGTCGTCCAGCAGCTCCAGTTGGGGCCGGTCGACGTCGTACTCGTCGGAAATCTCGCCTACCAGCTCCTCCAGTACGTCTTCGAGGGTTATGAGGCCGGCCGTGCCGCCGTACTCGTCGACCACGATGGCCAGGTGCTGCTTGCCCGCCTGCATTTCGCGCATGACCTCAGCCACGCGCTTGCTATCGGGCAGGAACTGGGGCTGGCGCATGAACAGGGTGACGGGCTCCTCGGCCTTGTCATCACGCTCGGCCCGCATCATGTCTTTCACGTACACGACACCGACGATGTCGTCGATCCCCTTCCCGTAGACCGGGACGCGGCTGAAGCCGGCGGTGGCCGCGATGTCGGCCGCCTGGCGCAGCGTGGCGGAAGCGGGCACCGTCACCATGTCCGGCCGGGGCACCATCACCTCTCGGGCCACGGTGTCGCCGAAGTCGATGATCGAATGGATCAGCTTGCGCTCCTCGCGCTCGATCACGGCTTCGTCGGCGGCGGTATCGGCCATGGCCAGGAGCACTTCCTCGGTGACGTAGGGCCCTTCCTTCAGGCCCTGGCCCGGCAGCACCAGGTTCGACAACCATATAAGGCCCAGCGTGCCCCAACGCAACGGCGGGAAGCTGACCACGGCGGCGAGGAAGGGGGCCATCGACAGCGCGGCGCGCTCGGAATGCTGGACGGCCCATATTTTCGGCGCCAGCTCGGCGAAAACGAAGATGAACACGACCTCGAACAATGTGGCTATGACGACGCCCCAGGGCCCAAAAGCCTGGTCCGCCACAACACCCACCATGGTGGCGGCGACCAGGGTGCACATCTGCAGAGCGAACAGGATGACCGGAAGGTTGTGTTCGGGGTGCTCGACCAATTTGAAGAGCGCCGTGGCCCCGCGCCGCTGCTCTTCGACCAGGGCCAAGGCCTTCACTTTCGAAGTGCGGGTAATTGCCGTCTCCGAGAGAGCGAACAGGGCCGAGAACACGATAAGGACCAGCACTGTCCCGAGCAGCGCGGCGTCTGTCCCCGTAAAGCGGGCGCTAGCCAGCATCGTCTACTTGGCCCCGGCGGCGCCGTCCTTGCCGGCCTCCCCGTCGGCGCCCGCCCTGTCGGGCCGGCCCGCCGCACCCGCGGACGGCTCCAGCCCCCCCGCGGCCGCGCCCCCTACCTCTGCGCCGGTGCCGCCCCCCGACCGGGCCGGCCACGCCTCGGACCGCAGAGCACCGTGATGGCGAGCCAAAAGCTCGCGCTCCTTGGCTTCCATCTCCTCGGCCTCGTCGTCCTCGTCGTGGTCCATGCCCATGAGGTGCAAGAGACCGTGCACTATCAGCAAAGCGATCTCGTCGTCGAAAGTGCCGGCATGCTCGGCCGCGTTGCGGAAGGCCACCGCGGGGCAGATGACGATGTCGCCGAGCAGGACGGGGGCGTCCTCGGGTTCTGAGGGCAACCCCGGGCCGGTGCCTCCCGAATCGGGCGAGCGCCCGCTCTCCACCGGCTCCTCGTCGATAGGGAACGCCAGGACGTCCGTGGGGCCGTCCCTACCGAGGAACCTGCTGTTCAACTCGGCGATGGACATCTCGTCCACGAAAAGCACGGACAGTTCGGCGTCGCCCGAGAGCCCCTCCTGTTCGAGGACGGCCTCTGCCAGGCGGGCCCAGCGCAGGGTGTCGACAGGGTGGTCGTTTTGTTCGTCGGCGGCAAAAACCTCTACTGTCACTGGGCTACTCCGCCGGGCCCCCACGCCGACCAGACGCCCGGGCGTCGGCATGGGCCGTCGACTCGTAGGCGTCGTAGGCCGAGACGATATCGGCGACAATACGGTGGCGGACAACGTCCCGGCTGCCCAGACGGACAAAAGCTATCCCCTCGATGTCTCTTAGGACCTGGTCCAGTTCGGCCAGCCCGGAGCGCCCGCCCGGCAGGTCCACCTGGGTTATGTCGCCGTTGACAACGACCTTCGAGCCGAAGCCGATCCGGGTGAGGAACATCTTGAGCTGCTCGGGAGTCGCATTTTGCGCCTCGTCCAGGATTATGAAGCTACCGTTCAGTGTCCGGCCCCGCATGTAAGCGAGTGGCGCCACTTCGATCGTCCCGTTGTCCAGCAGACGGCGCGCCCCGTCCGTCCCCAGCATGTCGTAGAGGGCGTCGTAAAGGGGGCGTAAGTAGGGGTCGATCTTGGCCATCAGGTCCCCGGGCAGGAAGCCCAGGCGTTCGCCGGCCTCGACGGCGGGGCGGGTCATTATTATCCGGTCGACGGATTTGGTCTGCAGTGCCTGGACCGCCAGGGCCACAGCCAGATAGCTCTTGCCGGTGCCGGCGGGGCCGATGCCGAAGGTCACGATGTTGGCGCTGATTGCATCCACGTACCGTTTTTGGCCGCTCGACTTCGGGCGCACGGCGCGGCCTCGGGCGGACCGAAGGATTTCGGCCGTCAGGATCTCGGAGGGCTGCCCGTCGGCACGCAAGATGTCGATGGTCCGGGCCACCACCTGGGGGTCGACGACCTGACCTCGTTCGAGCAGCAGCTTCAGTTCCTCGACCAGACGTGCCACCACGGCCGCGTCGGTGCCGTCGATATTGAACTCGTTGCCCCGGGCCACGATACGGGCGCCCCCGAAGGCCTCCTCCACTGAGCGCAGGTTCTCGTTGAGCGGGCCGACCAGACCGGCCATGAGGTGATTGGGGACGGTAACGGTTACGGACACGTGTGCCCCTTCAATCTAGCGTCACCTCGGACGCCAACCGAGGCTTCGCCCATGTTCCGCCTGGAGATGCTGGTGGGGGCGGCTCAGCACCGGCCGCCTAGCGTCATTGGGCCGGCTCGCCGGGCGTACCTCTGGGATCGGGGTAGAGGTGCTCGAGGGTGCCAGGGACGATCCTCGCCCTTTCGATGAAGGAGTCGAGCTCGTGCGCCTGCAGGCGGATAACCCGCCCCATCTTGTAGGCGGGTAGCAGCCCTTCGTCTATGAACCGGTACAAGGTGCGCAGGGTCACCCCCAACCGGGCGCAAGCTTCGGGAGTGCTTATCCACTCGATGGGCTCAGTTGCCACGAAACGAACTTACCCGTACACGCTCGCAGCTAAGGTCTCGGAGGCGGATTTTCCCGTAGCTGCGCCTCGAGATGGGCGGCACCGACGGCGGCGGCGGTCGCCTCCCGGTAGTGCAGGTTGTTCGTAGGAGCGCTGTAACAGCCCGTGGCCTGCAGGTCCTCCAGCCAGTCCCCATAAGCCGTGGCAGCCCGAGCCGAGGCAGCGATGGCTCCCACCAGGTCGGTGGACAGCCCAAGGCCGCCCGGCATCTGGGAAAGCAGCTCCTGGTCCGCCTGCACACGGGCGAGGACCTGGCGGTAGATAGCGCCGGCATGGCCGATCTCGGCTATTAGCTCGGCCCGGGCACTGCTTTGGGGCATAGTCGTCCGGCAGGCGCCGTCTATGGCGTTTTTCACCAGGGCCTGGGCCGTCGCGCCGGTGGCCAGCAGGCTCTCGAGCACTTGCTCGGGTGAGCGCCCCGGATGGGAAGTCGACGGTGTCGTGCGCGGGGCCACCTTGTCGTCCCCGACGCGCCACACAACGACCACCGCCACGCCGGCGAGAGCGCAAAGCAGGCCCACCAGCACGAGCAGGGCGCTGAGGCGCCGGTGAGACCGGCCTCGGCCACCCGCCCTTGTCCCGTCCTCGCCTCCCCCCCGCCCCTCGTCCTGGCCGGCCGGGTAGGCCCGGCTCCCCCGGCCCGGCGCCGGGCCGGGGGCCCTTGGAGAGACATGCACGGGGGCCGTGGGCGCCTCTCGGGGGGGCTCGGGGCGCAGGCGGCGTCCCGGCTCTCGGCCGCGGGGCGCCCCCGGACCAGGCGTAGCCCAGCGCAGCCCCGGCTTGTCCGATCGTGGTGCCGGCGGCATGGTGGGGAGCTCTTCGATTTCGCCGGACGCGCCCGTTCCCTCCGCCTTCGCCGCCTCGTCTGCCAAACCCCAGCCTCCCTGCCGCCAAACAATACCCGTCCCGGCCGGCCGATCTTCGCTGTCGGGCGGTTGAGCTCCCCCTTTCAGGGGCGGACGGCTCCTCCAACGCTCCCCGGGTCAAGCAGCCTGACAGCCACCTCGTTGGCCAGCAACCGGCCCGGCAAGGTCAGTACGGCCCGGCCCGAGCCGTGCCCGCCCTCGCCTGCAGTGACGAGCCCTCGCTCGTAAAGCTCCTCCGGGACGACTTCGGCGGGCACGCCTGCCACCGTCCTCAGGCTCAGGACCAAAGCCTCGGCCGCCCGTTGGCCGGGCACCAGGGTCTCCCCGGCCGCTTCGACAGCGGCCTTCTTGTCCACCAGGCCGCAGTAGCGCTCCGGGGTGCGTACGTTCCACCACCGGCGAGCGCTGCCGTCAGGGGACACGAGGTGAGAATGGGCGCTGCAACCGAGCCCAAGGTACTCCCCCTGCGCCCAATAGAGCAGGTTGTGGGCACAGCGCGCTCCCGGACGGGCCCAGTTCGAGATCTCGTACCACTGGAAACCGGCATCGCCCAGCACTTGGTCGGCCAGAAGGTACTTGTCGGCCTGGTCGTCGTCATCGGGGTGACGGGCGGGCTCGGAGGCCAGAGGCGTCCCTGGTTCGACCGTCAAGGCGTACGCGCTCACGTGCGACGGCGCCGGGTCAAGGGCGAGCACGCCCTCCAGCGACGCGCGCCAGTCGGCCAGGGTCTCTCGGGCCGCTCCGAAGATCAGGTCCACGTTATAGGTCTCGGCAAAGCCCGCGTCGGCGGCCAACCGGGCAGCACCGACGACCGACGCCGGGTCGTGCTCCCGCCCGAGCGACGCCAGGACGTGAGGCACCATCGACTGCGCGCCGAAGGACAACCTGGTCACGCCGCCCGCTCGGAGGGCGGCCAGCTGGGCCGCCGATACGGTCTCGGGGTTGCACTCCACGGTCACCTCCGCGTCCGGGGCGACACCGACGCTCTCCCGTAGCGCGTCGAGGATGCTTATGAGCGCGTCGGCCGGCAACAACGACGGTGTCCCGCCCCCGAAGAAGACCGACGTGGCCGGGCCCCGTCCGAGGCCCCCGAGGCGCCCGGCGTCGGCCACGCACGCACCCACGTAGCGCGGCCACAACTCGTAACGGTCGGACCAGGTGGCAAAGGCGCAATAGTCGCAGCGGCGGCGGCAGAAGGGGATGTGGACGTACAACCCGAAGGCTTCGCGCAAGAGAGTTAGCATACGAGACTCGTGCTGGCACTGATCTTCCCCGGGCAGGGCTCGCAGCGTCCCGGCATGGGAGCACCCTGGCGGGGGCAGCCGTCCTGGGCCGTCGTCGACCGCCTGAGCGAAGCCACCGGCCGGGACATCTCCTACCTGCTCCTCGAAGCGGACGCCGAGGGCCTGCGGGCCACCCGCAACGCTCAGCTGGCGACCTACGCCCTCAGCCTGGTGGTCCTGGACGCGGCGTCGCGAGGACCGTTGGCGGCGTGGGGACCAGGGCGCCTCGCCGCCGCCGGCCACAGCCTGGGCGAGTACACCGCGCTCGTAGCGGCGGGCGCCCTGGAGGCAGAGCCCGGGGCGCGGCTGGTGCAGGCCCGGGGTGATGCCATGCAGGCGGCGGCCGACGCCAACCCGGGGACGATGGCGGCCGTGCTCGGTCTGGGCGTGCCCGAGGTCGTCACCGCCTGCCGGGCCACGGAGGGCGCGTGGGTGGCCAACGACAACACGCCGGTCCAGGTGGTCGTATCGGGGACGGCGGCGGGAGTGGAACAGGCCGGCCAGGCCGCGCTCGGTCGAGGGGCCAAGCGCGTGGTCGCCCTCCAGGTCGGTGGTGGCTTCCACTCGCCCCTCATGGCGCCGGCTCAGGGGGCGCTCGACGCCGCTGTCGGCGCGACCGCCTTCAGCGTGGCCCATTTCCCCGTGGTGGCCAACGTCGACGCCCGGGCTTATACCGACGGGTTCGCCGCTCTGTTGTCCGCCCAGCTGTGCTCGCAGGTGCGCTGGCGGGAGACCCTCGGGGCCCTGGCGGAGATGGGTACCAGGGTGTTCGTCGAGTTGGGCCCCGGGACCGAGCTGTCGGGCATGGTGCGCCGCACGCTGCCCGACGCCGCCCGAGCCAACGTGGCCGGGCCGGCGGACCTCGACGCCCTGGCGGCAGCTGTGGAGGCCTTTGACGGGCCGTAACAGGCGGGCTCAGGCGGCGCCGAGCAACTTCCGCCAATTGGTCAGACCGGCTTGGACCTCGGCCGGCGTCAACTTGAGCGCTCCCTCGGCGACGGCGTCGGCCACCGCCCGCTGGCGAGAGTAGTCGTGGTGAACGCCGGCGAACAGGGCCCGGCGGTGGGCGACAAGGTCGGCCGGGGCGCCGGGCAGGAACCCCCACAGCGTGAAGGCCCATTCCATGTCGTAAATGACCGGCCCACGGTGGAACGTCGACGAGCGGCGCGTGCCACAGGCGAAACAGCCGGCGATGGCGTCGGCGATGGCGTCGCCCTCGCTCAGCACGGCCCGATCGGCCACCCGCTTGGCCAGCTTCAACCCGAACCCCAGGTCGGAGCCGGTAGAACCCAGCCTGGCGCCCACGGGCTGACGGAGAGAAGCAATCTCGGCCGGCCGGTCATGGGACCAGTGCCGAGGAGTGGACAGGCGGCTGGAGGGCCTGACCCTGTCGGTGGACACCAGCGGGACGTACTCCGGTTGAGCCATGGGCCCCAACCTTATCCGCCGCACCTTTGGCGCAGGGTGGTCGCCTTCACTGGAGCCGGTCGCCTCCACCAGGGCGGTCGCCGGCCTCGTGCTCGGTGGCGCCGGTGTGCAGCAGCCCAAAAACGATGGAGTCCGAAAGGGCTTCCCAGGAGGCCTCGATCACGTTCTCCGAGACGCCGGTGGTGGTCCACGAGCGCTCGCCGTCGGTCGAGTCGATCAGCACCCGGGTTACGGCCGCCGACCCCGTGGACGAATCGAGGACCCTCACCTTGTAGTCGGTGAGGTGGATCCGGGCCAGTTCGGGATGACGGGGGCCGAGGGCTTTGCGCAGGGCGGCGTCCAGGGCGTGCACCGGCCCGTTGCCTTCGGCCACCTCCATGATGCGCTCGTCGCCCACGAAGACCTTGATGCGCGCCTCGGTGAGGAAAGTGCCGTCCTCCCTGAGGTCGGTCACGACCCGGTTCGACTCGAGGCGGAAATAGGACTGCTTCCAGCCGGTGGCCGCCCTCATGAGCAGCTCGAGCGAGCCGTCGGCCACTTCGAAGTGGTAGCCGGCGTACTCGAGCTCCTTCAGCCGCTCGACCACGTAGGCCACCTCGTCGTCTGTCATCTCGATCCCGAGCTGCTCGGCCTTGAGGGCGACAGAGGAACGGCCCGACATCTCCGAGACGACGAAGCGGGTGGTGTTGCCGACCAGCTCGGGCCGGACATGGGAGTAAGCGCCCGGGGCGCGGGCAATGGCACTGGTGTGGATGCCGGCTTTGTGGGCGAAGGCGGACAGGCCCACAAAGGGCTGGTGCGGGTCGGGGGCAAAGTTGGCGATCTCGGCGATGTGGCGGGCCACAGGGGTGAGCAGCTCCAGGCGTTCGGGCCCGATGGTCTCAATGCCCAACTTCAGGCTCAGGTTGGCTATGACCGCGGTGAGGTCGGCGTTGCCGGTGCGCTCGCCGTAACCGTTTATGCACCCCTGTACGTGGTCGGCGCCGCGGCGGACGGCGACGAGGGAATTGGCCACCGCGCAACCTGCGTCGTTGTGAAAATGCACGCCGAGCCGGCCCGTGGTGATGTGGCGGGCCTCGCCCACAGCTCTTTCGACCTGGTGGGGCAGCATCCCGCCGTTGGTGTCGCACAGGACGGGCGTGGCGCCGCACTGCTCCACCACCCGCAGGAAGTCGGCGCAAAAGCCCGGTCCCTCCAGGAACCCGTCAAAGAAATGCTCGGCGTCGACAAAGACGACCTTGCCGTTGTTGCGCAGGTAAGTGACCGAGTCGGCGACCATGTCGAGCGCCTCGACGGTGGTGGTCCTGAGGGTCTCGGTTATATGCCAGGGTGACGACTTGGCCACCAGGCAGACGACGCCGGTGCCCGCTCCCACCAGGTCGGCCATGACCGGGTCGGTCTCGGCCCGGCCCCCCGCTTTCCGGGTGGCCCCGAAGGCCACGAGCCGGGCGCCGGCCAACTCCAGTTCGCCGGCGGCGGCCCGTTGGAAGAACTCGCGGTCCTTCGGGTTGGCCCCCGGCCAGCCCCCCTCTATGTAATGGACACCGAGGCGGTCCAGCTGTTCGGCGATCCGCAGCTTGTCGGCCACGGTGAGCGAGAGGCCTTCCGCCTGGCTGCCGTCTCTTAGCGTCGTGTCGAAGATCTCGACCTTTTCGGGCATGCCCGCCTCAACCGGCATGCCCGCCTCAACTGGCATGCTCGACCCAGGAACGGTACCGGTCCACCTGGCCGCGCACGGCCGCTTTGTAGATGTCCTGGATCTTCCTGGTCACCGGGCCCGGCGTGCCGTCCCCCACGACCCTGTCGTCGACCGACGAAATGGGCACGACCTCGGCCGCCGTCCCGCTCATAAACGCCTCCTCGGCGACGTAGAGGTCGCTGCGCAAGAGATTGGCGAACTCCACGTCGATGCCGAGATCCCTGGCAATGGTGAGCACGGAGTCCTGGGTTATCCCGGCCAGGGGCCCGGAGGCCAGCGGCGGCGTCACAATGCGGTCGTTGCGGATGACAAAAATGTTTTCCCCGGTGCACTCGCTCACGTAGCCTTGCTGGGAAAGCAGCACCGCTTCGTCGTAGCCGCTTTTCAGGGCCTCGGCTTTGGCCAGCGAGGAGTTGATGTACATACCGGTGCTCTTGGCCGCCGAGGGCATGGCATTTGGGTCGTGGCGACGCCAGGAACTGACCTTGACCCGTACACCTTTCTCGATCCCCTCGTCGCCCAGGTAGGCGCCCCACGGCCACACGGCAATGGAGGTGTTGACCTGGCAGTTGAGCGTATTGAGGCCCATTTCGCCATAGCCCAGGTAGACAATAGGCCTGATGTAGCACTCCTCGATCTTGTTGGCCACCACCGTCTGCTTCACCGCTTCGACCAGCTGCGCCCGGCTGAAGGGGATTTCCATCATCAACATCCGGGCCGAGGAGAACAGCCGGTTGATGTGATCGGTCAGGCGGAAAACACCTGCGCCCTCAGCCGTTTTGTAGGCCCGCACCCCTTCGAAGACACCACAGCCATAGTGCAGGCTGTGGGTGAGGATGTGCACCTTGGCGTCATCCCAATTGACAAGTTCCCCGTCCATCCAAATGTAGTCAGTCTTGGTGATGGGCACGGCTGTTCACACCCTTTCAGATATCTGGTCGCCGAACTGGCTGGTGGTAAGGGGAGCGTCGGGAACGAACCCCCGGACTGCCTTGGTGATGCGCGCCGCCTGGTCGGCCAAGCCGAGGTGGTCGAGCATCATGGCGGCCGAAATAATGGCCGCGCTGGGATTGGCCTTGCCCGTCCCGACGATGTCGGGGGCACTTCCGTGCACGGGTTCGAACAATGACGGCCCGGTACGGGCCGGGTTGAGGTTGGCCGAGGCCGCCAGTCCGATCCCACCCGCGATAGCGCCGGAAAGATCGGTAAGGATGTCACCGAAAAGGTTGTCGGTGACGATCACGTCGTAGCGCTGAGGGGACTCAACCATATAAATGCACGCCGCATCGACGTGGTTGTAGGCGGTCTGGACCCCCGGGTACTCGGCCGCCACCTCGTTGAACACCCGTTGCCAGAGGTCCCCGGAGAAGGTGAGGACGTTGGTCTTGTGGACGAGGGTGAGGTGGTGACGCCTGGAGGCGGCCAGCTCGAAGGCGAAGCGGGTACAGCGCTCAACACCGAAGCGTGTGTTGACCGAGCCCTGCGTGGCTACCTCGGCGGCCGTCCCTTTGCGCAGCCATCCCCCCTCTCCGGCATAAGAGCCCTCCGTATTCTCACGCACGACGGCGAAGTCGACCGGCACCCCGGCACCGACGCTGACCGGGGCCTGGAAAGGACGCAGGTTTATGTACAGGTCGAGCTCGAAGCGCAGCCGCAGCAGCAGGCCGCGCTCGAGCACCCCGGGCGCTACGTCGGGAGACCCCACGGCCCCCAGAAGTATGGCGTCGAAGCCTCGCAGCTCCTCGAGCACGCTGTCGGGCAGTACCTCGCCGGTGGCCAGGTAGCGCTTGGCCCCGAGGTCGTAACCGACGGTTTCCAGGTCGGCCCCGGCGGCGCGTGTGACCTTCAGCGCTTCGGCGATGACCTCAGGGCCGATGCCGTCTCCGGCGATCACGGCGATGCGGTGAGCAGACGGGCTGGCGCTCAATTGCGGGCGCTCCTCTTGGTTGATGGGTTCCGGTGATGTGCCGTTACATGAAAACGACCGCCCCCAGGGGACGGTCGCAACGACGCACACCCGCAGGGGTGAGCGTCAGGTGGTAATTACTACAGCCGGGCGGGCACGGCGGCAAAGCGGGCAGGTGATCATTGGCCTTCCTAGTATTGCACCCGCTCCCGGTGGCGTCAACCTGCCTCCGGTCGCCCGTCGCATTTCAAGGCGCCCGCCCACTTCAAAGCACCCGCCCCACTTGAAGGCGCCCGCCGCTGGTACCCTGCGCAAATGGCAACTACGAAGTTGTCGGCTTCGACCTACGAACGTCTCCAGGCCGAGCTCGACGACCTTAAGACTCGGGGACGGGTCGACATCGCCCGCCATATCGAGGCGGCGCGGATGCTGGGCGACCTGTCCGAAAACGGCGACTACCACGCCGCCAAAGACTCTCAAGGCAAGATGGAGGCCCGCATACGCCAGCTCGAAGCCATGCTTGACGACGTCGAGGTCCTGCACGGCGGCCCGTCCGAAGAGGTGGTCGCCGGCGTCAAGGTCTCGTTGCGCCACATGGACAGCGACGAGGTGGAGCGTTACCTGATCGGTTCGATAGAGGAGCGGGACTCCGGGGCCCAGGTGATCTCCCCGGGCTCTCCTCTCGGCCAGGCCCTGATGGGCAAAAAGGCTGGGGAGGCCGTCACCTACCAGGCTCCCAGCGGCACGCTCAAGGTCGAGATCGTCTCCGTCGGCGATTAGCCGGGCCTAACCGGGCGGCAACCGGTTTGCCCCCGGCAGGGCATCCCCTCTCAACCGCGCCCGTACTACTGCCGATGAGGCAGCAGCGACCATGGGATCCTCCAACATTTCAGGCGGCCCGGGATGACCCTTCTGCCGCCAGGCAGCGGGGGCCCGGACGGGAACGGAGAGCGGGCATCAGCCCGCCTTTCAGCGCGTCCCGGCCTGGCCGTGGCCCTGGCGGCCCCGGTGAGCCTGGTGGCCCTCTGCTGGCTCCCCCGCTATGCCCCGGCCGACCGCCTGGCCCTCGGGGCCAGCCTGGCCGCAGCCACGGTGGTGGTGGCGGCGGCCGCCCTAGGCGGTCTGGATGGTGGGGAACCCCGGCGCCAGGCCGGCCTCGGCCCTAAGAGAGAGGCGGTGGCGACCGGCCCGGCCTGGGCCGACCCCGTCGCCCTCAGCACCGACCGTTGGCTGGCCCGCTGGCCCGGCGTGGCCGGCGCCGGCGCCATCTCCTGGTGGTTGGCCCTCCTCGGTGGGGCCGGGCTGCTGAGCGCGTTGGCGTTCGGCGCCGCTGGCCTAGGCCGTGGCGCGGCGCCGTCGGCCATGGCCGCGGTGGTCGTCGTGGCCTTGGTCCTGGTCTCGGTGTCCTCGTACGGGCTCCCGCTCATGGCCGTGGCCTTGGCGACAGTCGCGGCCGCCGGGGCCGTCGTCACCGTCGGTGGGATAGTGGCCCTGTGCCGGGGACGGCTGACGGCCGTCCTTCTGCCCCCGGGGGCTGGCGGGCCACACGGCCCGGCCGTCATCGCCGTGCACTCGGCGACAACGGTGGTCCTGGGGTGCCTGCTCGCCACCGGCCTGCTCGCCACCGGCCTGCTGGCCGCCGGGCCTGCCGCGCCGAAGGCAAGGGGCCGAGGCGCCAGGTGGGCCATATCAGCAGGAGCGGGCACGGTCGTGGCCTGCTGGGCGCTGGTCGTACCCATCTTGGTCCGTGCCGGTGGGCTCAGCACGGCCGGCGTGGCCCGCATGGGCGGTGCTCGGGCGCTTACGACAGCACTGGCCACGGTCCTCGGGCCCTTGGGTGGAGGCGACGCAGCGGGGATGGCGCACGGGGTCGTCCTCGTCACGTGCCTGGCCGGCGCCTTCGGGGCCGCCGGCGCGGCCACGGGCGTGGCCGGCAAGGTGCTCTGCGATGTCCGCCCGGCCCGCCGGGGCCGCCGCCGGCCCGGGGCGCACGACGACGGCACGCCCTTGGCGCTCCTCGCCCGCTCTCCCGCCCCTCGACACCCGGCGCTGGCCGCCGCGGTCGCCACCGGTCTCTTGGCCGGCGGGGTCGCCCTGGTCGGACCACGACCCTGGTTGGTGGTGGCGCTAGGTGGCCTGGCTACGGGGGCTCTGGCTCTCACCGCCCTGGCCCCGCCCTTGCCGGGCCGGCGCCAACGCCTGCCGCGGCTGTTGAGGGTGGCCGTTGCCCTGATATGGCTCCTGGCCGTAGGGGGCGCCCTCGGGGGGGTCGGCGCCTGGGCGCTGGTCGGCGCCGGAGGCCTCGCCGTAGCTGGAGTGGTGGCCGTCGGGCCCAGACGGGCCCGGGCCGCTCTGGCCGAGGTTCTCGGCCCGACGCACCGCCAACGCGCCGCACAGTTGGAGCGCGTCGCCGGCACCCTGGCGCACAAGGCCCTGCCTGGTCTGGCGAGCGTTCTCGAGGCTCTGTCCGCCGGCGAGCAGCTTCGGCTGCCCGCCACCGAGCTGGCGGAGCTCAAAGCCGCGGCCCGCCCGCTGGAGGCCGCCCTGGCCGGCGAACCTCACGCCGCCCGCCAATCCAGGATGAGCGACGCCCTTGTGGAGGTGTCCAAGCAGGTGGCGCGGCTGGCGGCGGCGGTCGAAGCCGTTGCCCGCGTCGACACCAATCGACTGGAGGAGCTCGTGGAGGTGCGCGTTGGCGCCCTGGCCCACGCCAACCGCAACCTGGTCGACTCGCAGTGGCGGCGTCGTCAGCTTCTCGACCGGACCGTCCGGGTGGCCGAGGAGGAGCGGGCCCGGATCGCCGCCAACCTCCACGATGGCCCCATCCAGCGCCTGGCCGCGCTGGGCCTGGTACTTGACCGCTGTCGCCTGAGAATGGACCGCGAGGACAAGGACGGCGCCCGCGACCTGGTCAAGCGCGCCCGCACCGAGTTGAGCGAGGAGATCCGCAGCCTCCGCCAGTTGATGAGCGAACTGAGGCCGCCCATCCTGGACGAAGGGGGCCTGGAAGCCGCCTTGCGCGACCACCTGTCGTCCTGGACCAGTGCCTCTGGTATCGAGATCCGCCTCGAGGCAGCCTCTCACGGGCTGCTCAGCCTCGAGAGCGAGACCGTGGTCTACCGGGTTGTCCAGGAAGCCCTGGCCAACGTGGCCAAGCATTCCAGGGCGAAGCTCACGACGGTGACGATGTCCCAATCCGGCAACGGGGTCCAGGTCGTCGTACGCGACGACGGGAAGGGCTTCGACGCCCCACCCCAGCCCGATCTGCTGCGGGGCGGCCATTTCGGTCTCGTCGTGATGCGGGAACGGGTGGAACTGGCCTCTGGCCGCTTCGAGATCCACAGCGCTCCCCGTACCGGCACCGAGGTAGTGGCGTGGCTCCCGACCATCCCGGCCTACCGGTCCGAAGAGGTCGCATGACCGCATCCCGGATGCCGCGCCTTGTGGTCGTCGACGACGACAACTTGCTGGCCGAGGAGCTGGCCGGGTTGTTGACAGACGTCGGTTACGAGGTCACCGGAGTGGCCAACGAAGCCAGGCAGGGGATCGCCCTGGTGGACCAGACGCACCCCGACGTCGTCGTCATGGACGTGCGCATGGACGGGATGAGCGGGACAGAAGCGGCCGGCGTCCTCCAGCGCCGTCACCCGGACGTGCCCGTGGTGCTGCTTTCCGCGTACAGCGACGAGGGGATCCGCAAGGCGGCCCGGGACGTCAACGTGGCCGCCTACCTGGTGAAGGGCTGCTCGGCTGGCGAGCTGCTCTCGACTATCGGCTCGGTCATCAAGCAGAGCCAGGCCCGAAGGGGCCCACCGTGAACCACCCCGACGGCCGCCATGCCGCCCTCCTGGGCGGCCCCGTCACCAGTCGGACGGGCCCGCGCGTGTACACGGTCCTTGTCGCCGACGACGCCCCTGCCACACGGCGCGCCCTGGTCGAGCTGCTCGATGACACGCCGTTACTGACCTGCGTGGGCGCCGTCGGCGACGCCGGAGCCGCCGTGGCGGAAGCGGCCCGTTACCGGCCCGACCTGGCTTTGCTCGACGTGATGATGCCGGGCGGCGGCGGCCTCGCCGCGTCGGTGGGCATCAAGGAAGTGTCGCCTCATACCCGGGTGGTCGCCTACTCAGCCGCCGGGGACCGGGCGACCGTCGTCCGCATGCTGCGCAGCGGGGCCAGCGGCTACCTGCTGAAGGGAGCTTCGGCGCAGGACGTCATTGACGGCCTCGTGCATTGCGCCGAGGGTGCCACGGCTCTGTCAGAGGGCTTGTCGGAGCACCTGGTGGCCGAGATGGGAGAGCTCGGACAGGCCGAACGGGCCTCGGGCGCCGCCGCCAGGGCCCGCTACGAGGGCCTGGCCGGCCTGTTGCTGCCGGGAGCGGCGACACCTGTCTACCAGCCTGTGGTTTACCTGCACGGCGGGGACGTGGCCGGCTATGAGGCTCTCACGGACTTCGGTGAAGGCCCGTCCAGTACTGAGGACATTTTCCGGGAGGCTCACGAAGTCGGCCTCGGTGTGGAGCTGGAACTGCACACGGCCCGCCTGGCTGTGGCCGGCTTCCGCGTCGAGATGGAGCGGTCCCCCGGCCTCTACCTCGCCGTCAACGCCTCCCCGGGCCTGCTGTACCGGCCCGCCTTGCTCGAGGTCCTGTCCGAGCTGCCGGCCGAGCAGGTCGTCGTCGAGGTCACCGAGCAGCGCCAGTTCGACTCTTATGACCAGCTCCGCGACGCCGTCCAGCTGGTCCACGAACGGGGCATGCGGGTGGCCGTGGACGATACCGGCAGCGGCTTTGCCGGGCTCCAGCGCCTGGTGGACGTAGGGCCCGAGATCGTGAAGCTGGACAAGGCCATAACCAACGAGATCGACTCCGACGCGCCCCGACGCGCACTCGTGGCCGCCATCCGCCATTTCGCCGACGACATGGGCATCACGATCGTGGCCGAAGGCATCGAGCGGCCCGAACAGCTCCGCGTCCTGCGAGAGATAGGCGTCGACTGTGGTCAGGGCTACCTCTTGGGGCGGGCTCGTCCCCTGCCGCACTGAGCGCCGCCCGGCCGGCCTCCCGTGCGCAGGCTGGCCCTCGGTAGGCCAGCTGGGAAAGCGCCGCCCTTTCGTCCCGTACGATCTAAGCAGTGGCTCTCTATTCCTCCGGTTACATCGAAGCCGTCCATGACGGCGTCGTCATCTTCGACGGTGCCACGGGCACCAACCTGCAGGCACTGGGCTTGGGGGAGGACGACTTCGGCGGGCCTGCCCTCGAGGGTTGCAACGAGATGCTGTGCCTCACCCGGCCGGAAGCGATCGCCCAGTTGCACCGGTCGTTCTTCGACGTGGGCTGCCAGGTCGTCGAGACCAACAGCTTCGGCTCGCTGCCCTGGGTCCTGGCCGAGTACGGCGTCGCCGGGCGTGCCCGGGACCTGGCCCGGGCCGGGGCCGACATCGCCCGGGACGTAGCCGACGGTTATGGACCAGGCCACTTCGTAGCCGGCTCGCTGGGCCCGGGGACGAAGATCGCCTCACTGGGCCAGATTTCTTTTGCCGAAATGAGAGACGGTTACCAGGAGGCCGCCGCCGGGCTCATCGCCGGGGGCGTGGACCTGCTCGTCATCGAGACCGTCCAGGATCTGCTCCAGGCCAAGGCGGCCGTCATCGGCAGTAGGCGGGCCATGGCCGAAGCCGGCCGGCAGGTGCCGCTCCAGGTCCAGGTCACCATCGAGACGACGGGGCGCATGCTCCTCGGCAGCGAGACCGGGGCCGCCCTCACCACCCTGGACGCCCTGCGGCCCGACGTGATCGGGCTGAACTGCGCCACCGGACCGGCGGAGATGGGCGAGCACCTGCGCTACCTGAGCGCACGCAGCCGGGTACCCCTGTCATGCCTCCCCAACGCCGGCCTGCCCTCCGTAGTCGAGGGCAAGATGCACTACGACCTCACCCCCGACCAGCTGGCCGAGCACCATCGCCGGTTCGTCACCGAACTCGGCATTAAGGTGGTGGGTGGGTGCTGCGGCACCACACCGGCCCACCTGAAGGCGGTAGTAAAAGCCCTGGCGGGGATTGTACCGGCGCCTCGCCAAGTCGACTTCGAGCCCGGCTGCGCCTCGCTGTACAGCCACGTGCCCTACGACCAGGCCCCGTCGGTGCTCAACGTGGGCGAGCGCACCAACGCCAATGGCTCCAAGCGTTTCCGGGACGCCATGCTGGCCCGGGACTGGGACACCTGCACGGAGCTGGCCAAGGAAGCGGTGCGAGCCGGCAGCCACGTCATAGACGTCTGTGTCGACTACACGGGCGCCGACGGGGTGGCCGACATGACCGAGGTCGCCAGCCGCTTCGCCACCCAGGCGACCCTGCCGCTCATGATCGACTCGACCGAGGCCCCGGTTATCGAGCGCGCCCTCCAGCACATCGCCGGCAAACCCATAATCAACTCGGTAAACCTTGAAGAGGGCGACGGCGCCGGCACCCGCCTCGACGCCTTTTTGTCCCTGGCCCGCGAGTACGGCGCCGCCGTCGTATGCACCTGCATCGACTCGGAAGGCCAAGCCCGCACGGCGGAGTGGAAATTGCGGGCTGCCCGCGCCATATACGACCTCGCCGTCGAGCGTTACGGGCTGGCTCCCGAAGACCTTTTCTTCGACGCCCTGGCCTTGCCCGTGAGCACGGGTATGGAGGAAAGCCGCCGGGACGGCATAGAGACGATCGAGGGCATAAAACTGATCAAGTCGGCGCTGCCCGGTGCCCGCACACTGCTGGGGATCTCCAATGTCTCGTTCGGGTTGAGCCCGGCCGCCCGCCAGGCCCTCAATTCGGTGTTCCTGCACGAGTGCCAGCAGGCCGGTCTCGATGCCGCCATCGTGAATTCGGGCCGGATCCTTCCCCTCGACCGGTTATCCCCCGAGGCCGTCGAGGTCTGCCTGGACCTCGTTTACGACCGGCGCGACGCGGCCCGCGACTACGACCCGCTGGCCGAGCTGCTGCGACTTTTCGACGGCGCCACTTCGGAAGGGCTGGCCCAAGAGGACCGCAGCGGGTGGTCGGTGGAGCGGCGGTTGGAACAACGCGTGGTGGACGGCTGGAAAGACGGCCTGGAAGCCGACCTCACCGAAGTGCTCCAGACTGGGGCGCCCGCCCTGCAGATAGTGAACGGCCCATTGATGGCAGGCATGAAGACGGTCGGCGAACTGTTCGGCTCGGGCCGCATGCAGCTCCCGTTCGTCCTGCAGTCGGCCGAGGTCATGAAATCGGCCGTCGGCTTCCTGGAACCGCACATGTCCAAGACCGACGAGCGCGGCAAAGGCAAGGTAGTGCTGGCGACAGTCAAGGGCGACGTCCACGACATCGGCAAGAACCTGGTCGACATAATCCTCACCAACAACGGCTATGAAGTGCACAACCTCGGCACCAAGGTGGCCATATCCGACATGGTGCGCACGGCCGAGGAAGTGGGCGCCGACGTCATCGGGATGTCCGGCCTCCTGGTCAAATCGACGCTCATAATGCGCGACAACCTGCTCGAGCTCAACGAGCGGGGCCTCGAGCGCTACCCCGTCATCCTCGGCGGTGCCGCGCTCACCCGGACCTATGTCGAAAGGGACCTCCGGGAGCAGTACAAAGGCCGGCTTTTCTACGGTAAGGACGCCTTCGAAGGCCTGCACACCATCGACCGGTTGATGGAGCTCGACCGCAGCGGCGGAGAGGACCCTGATTTCGGCCGGGCCCCCGGAGGCCGGGCCCGCGTGACGGCCCGACCGGCCCCACCGGGGGCTACAAACCTCGACGTGCCGCGACCCGGGCGTGCCCCTTCGGTGGCCCTCGACAACCGCGTTCCCGTGCCGCCCTTTATCGGCACGAGGGTCGAAAAGGGGCTTCCCCTCGACGAGATCGCCGGTTACATCAACGAAACCTCGCTTTTCCGCAACCAGTGGGGGTACCGGCCCCTGGAAGGCGAAACCGACGCCCTTTTCAAGGCGCGGGTACGGGCCGTCCTGCGCCAGCAATTGTCCGACGCCCGCCAGGCCGATGTCCTGCGCCCCGCCGTGGCCTACGGGTACTTCGCCGCCAACGCCGACGGGGACGACCTCGTCATCTGGTCGGGCACCGGGCGCTCCTCGGAGCTGGCCCGCCTCCGCTTCCCCCGCCAGGAGGAAAGCCCCTGGCTATGTATCGCCGATTTCTTCCGGCCCCTGGCGTCGGGCGAGAGCGATTACGTGGCCTTCCACGTCGTGACCATGGGCTCGGCGGTTTCCGAGGAGACGGCCCGTCTGTTCGCTTCTGACCGCTACGGCGACTACCTCCACTTGCACGGCCTTTCGGTCGAGATGACCGAAGCCCTGGCGGAGTACTGGCACTGGCGCATACGCGACCAGTGGGGCTTCGCCTCCGAAGACGGGCCCAGCTTGCAGGGCCTGTTCCGCCAGCAGTACCGGGGCGGACGGTACTCCTGGGGCTACCCGGCCTGCCCGGACCTGGAGGACAACGCCGTTTGCGCCTCCCTAGTGGGGGCCGAGCGTATAGGCGTCGAGTGCAGCGAGGAGACCTCGTGGCAGTTCCACCCCGAACAGACGACGGCCGCCATCATCTGCCACCACCCTCAGGCCAAGTACTTCATTGTCCGCCGTTCGCCGGCTAGCTCGAGCCCAGGAGCTGGCGCTCGAGCCGTTTGAAACCCGCAGTCGACCAGCCCCGGCCCTGTTCACTGGCCACCTGCGCCTCGTAGCCGTCGAGGTCGGCTAACCAGCCCGGGGCGTCTGCTCCCATGGCCAGGGCGGCGGTGGCGTAGGCGTCGGCGGTGGTCAACTCGGGCCCGATCACAGTCACGGAAGCCAGTTCGGTGGCCGGCCGCCCGGTGATGGGGTTGATGACGTGCGCGCCCCGCTCGTAGGTCCCCGAGGTCGCCACCGCCGCCTCGCCCAGGGACAGGGCGGCACTATAAGCCCCACGCCGGCGGGGGTGGCGCACCCCGACCTCCCAAGACCGACCGGGGCCGGGCCTGCCCCGCAGCCGGATATCTCCCCCGCCGTCGATGGCGTGGTCGGGGAACCCGGCGGCCACCAGAATGGACGAGGCCTGCTCGATGGACCAGCCCTTGACCACCCCGCTGGGGTCGAACCGAGCCGTGGCCCAAGCATCGAAGAAACCGCCCGTAGCCCCGTGCAGTTCGTGGCAGAGCGCCAGGATGTGGCGCAGTTCGGCGCAGCAGTCGGCCGCCGCCAGCTCGCCCCGGTCGAAGCGGTTGACCTCGCTCCCGTACTGGTAGGTGCTGAAGGTCGTGTCGACCCAGTGCAGCCACCCCACGGCCGCCTCCACCGCCGCCGCCACGCCCTCGGCGGGAGGCGGCTTGCCGTCGGCGGGAGCCGCCGTACGTACGTCGAAGGTGACCACGGTCCCCATCACCGCCTCGTGGTGTACGGCGCGCGCCCACGCGGAGGGTGCTGTGAGCTCGCTCATCGCTCTGCCGCCGAGAGAGCCGATTGCAGCGACTGGGCGAAGGCGTCACTGGTGTACGTGGCCCCGGACACGACGTCGAAGTTGACCCCCTGGGCAGCCAAGGCCTCCTGGACGAGCTCGGGCACGGCCTCGGAGTTGATCATGGCCGACCGCCCGTCGACGGCCGAGTTCTGGGGCACTGTGACGTTCACGATCCGGTGCCCGTCCAGGGTCGCCGCCACCTCGATGTTGCCGTAGAGGTAGGTGACCAGCTGCCCGTCGTACGTGCGCGTCGCCGGCCCCGTGGTCGTGGGACCGGCCGTCGTGGGACCGGCCGTCGTGGGACCGGCCGTCGTAACAGTTTTGCCACCGGGCGCCGCCGTGGTGGGGGCGGAAGTAGCGGGGGCGACGGTGGTGGCCGGAGGCCCGGACGGATCTGCGCCGACGCTCACCCGCTGGACATTGACCGCGCCCGAGGACTTGTAACCGAGCAGCGCGACCAAGCCCACCACGGTCCCGGCAGTGGCAATAACGGCGCGACGCATATTCGTGCTTGTCCTCCTAGAACTCGAACGATTCGGTGTGGATCTGGCGCTGGGGGACGCCGAGCGCCCGCAACGAAGATGAGACCATCTCTGAGAACCCCGCAGGGCCGCACAGGTACACGTCCCTTTCGGCGACGTCGCGCACCAGGCTCTTGATGTGGTCCGGCCCCAGGTACTCGGGGTGGTCGCGCCTCGAGCCGACCAGGTAGTGCACGGGCGCCTGCCGATGGGCGGCGATGTCGTCGAGCTCGGCCCGGAGGGCGAGATCCCCCGGCGCGCCTGCCCGGTAGATGAAGACAGATCCCCCCGGACCGGTGACGATCGACTCGAACAGGGCGCGCAGAGGAGTTACCCCGACACCGGCGGCGATGAACAAGACCTTTCCCTGCCGGCGCCGACGGTCCGTGAAGGCGCCGTAGGGCCCCTCAACCAAGACCTTCGTACCCGGGCGCAAGCGGGCCACCTTGGCGCTGTGGTCACCCAACGCCTTCACGGTGAGGCGCAACCATCGGCCGTTGGGCGCCGCTGACAAGCTGAAGGGGTGAGCCTGCCACCAGCCCTCCCGGGTCAGGAAGCGCCACATGAAGAACTGGCCGGCCTCCGCGTCCAGCTCCTGTAGCCGCCGGCCGGAGACATAGACCGACGTAAGTCCCGGCCCTTCGCTCATCGTGCCGACGACCACGAACCGGTGACGCCACATGCGGGCGAGCGGCCGGCCCCCGCGATAGGCGATGAGCAGGGCGGCCACGACCCCGTACATGGCGCCCCAGATGACCCTGTTGAGCGGGTGAGTGGCAAAGTCGGCGCCGGTGTTGAACTGGTGGGCGAACGACAGCGCCAGGGCAATGTAGGTGTAGAGGTGCAGGAAGTACCACGTGTGGTAGCTGACCCGTCGCCTCACCGCCCGGGCCGACAAGACGCCCACCACTACCAACAGCGCCAGGCCGACCGTGGCGGCGAGCATGTCCGGGTAGGTGAGGACCACCGTCTTGGTCTCGCTGACCAGGCCGTCGTGGGCGGTGACGGCGTAGCCCCAGATGATCAGTACGGCGTGCGCGACCAGCAAGCAGATCGAGTACTCGCCATTGCGGCGGTGCCAGACAGCCAGCCGGTCCATGCCTATCATCCGGTCCAGCCAGGGCACGCGGCCCATGAGCAGCACTTCCACCACGACCAGGTAGGTGCCCAAGAGACCGGTCACCCGGCCCGCGGATGTCAGCCACGGCCCGGCCCCCCAGACGCTGGCCGCGGCCGTGTCGTGCCACCACATGTAGATGACGCCCCCGGCACCGATGGCTACCAGCAGGGCGACCACGCCTTCTCGCGTCTTCTGGCTGAGGCTCAGGGCGCCCCGGTGCGAACCCTTCGCCGCCGCCCGGGCCTGAGCTCGGGCCGGCGCCAAAGTGGTCACATCACCCATTTTCGCCCGTCAAAGTGAACGGAGCCTGAGGAGGCCCGTAACCCCTGCCTCGAACGGGCTGGAGACCGCCCGGCTCAGGGCGTCAGACGTCGAGGACGGTCAGGGCGTGGTCGGCCACGTTGAGGGCGCGAGGCCCTGCGGCCGTGGCTACCACTATGTCCTCGATGCGCACACCGTAGCGACCCGGCAGGTAAACGCCGGGTTCGACAGAAAATGCATGCCCGGGGACGAGAACTTCGGAGTTGCCGGCAACGATGTACGGGTCCTCGTGCTCCTCCAAGCCGATGCCGTGCCCCGTCCGGTGCACGAAGTAAGGCCCGTAACCGGCCTCGGTGATTACCCGCCGGGCGGCGTCGTCTACGGCGCTGCACAGCTCGCCCACCTGCGCCGTCCTGACGCCGACCGCCTGGGCCTCTTTCACCACCTCGTAGATCCGTAGTAGTTCGCCGGGTGGGGGGCCCGTCAGGACCGTCCTGGTGATGTCGGAGCAATAACCGGCCAGTGTCCCCCCGAAGTCGCACACCACGGCTTCACCGGGGCCGATCGTGCGCTCACCAGGCTCGTGGTGAGGGCTGGCAGAATTAGGGCCGGACGCGACAATGGCAAAATTGACCTTCTCGTGGCCTTCGGCCAAGAGCCGGTGAGTTATCTCGACCGAGACGTCACGCTCGCTCCGCCCGACCAGGGCGATCTCTCCCGCCAACAACGCGTCCGCCACGCGGTCGGCCGCGGCCGACGCCGCGGCCAGTGCGTCTACCTCGGCCTCGTCCTTAACCGCCCGCAGGGGGGCGGTCACCTCTGAGGCCGGCCGCCACCGAGCACCTGGCAGGGTGGCTTGCAGCCGGAGGACGAAAGTGGCCCAGGCCCGGTCGCTTATGGCCAGCGTGGGCGAGCCACCGACACATTTGTCCACCAATGAGGTGACGATGCCTATTGGGTCCTCCATCTCCGCCCACGGCTGCAGGGCGAAAACCCCCGGTAGGGGAACGACCCGGGGTGCCTCCAGCTCGGGGACCACCAGGGTCGGCTCGCCTGTGCCCGCGGCGGGGACCACGAGCATGGTCAAGCGTTCGAGCGGCATGGCCACGTAACCCGTGAGCCAGGGCAGGTCCGCCCCCAGGGAGAGCAGGAGCGCATCGACACCGGCGTGGCCCATGGCCTCTTGGGCCCGCGCCAAACGGGCACCGAACTGGGCCGCCTTCACGCCGCTCCCCCGCTGCCTGGGGCCTGCCCGGCACCCACAGTTACAGGCCCGGCACCACCAGCCTCATGGCGGGCGCCCGCCACAGCTTGGCGGGCATGATAGCTCGAACGGGTGAGAGGCGAGGCCACCACACGGGGGATGCCAAGAGCTTCGCCGGCGGCGGCGATGCGCGAGAAGTCCGCTGGGGCCCACCAGCGAACTACGGGCAAATGGTTGACGGTAGGCCGGAGGTACTGGCCGATGGTGACGATGCTGACCCCTATGGCGTGAAGGTCGGACAGGGCTCCCAGTACTTCGTCTTCCTCTTCGCCGAGCCCGAGCATGAGGCCCGACTTCGCCGTTAGCCCAGCAGCGACCGCCCGGGCCAGGACGGCCAGGCTCCGGGTGTAAGAAGCTGACGGCCGTACCGCCCGCTGGAGCCGCGGCACGGTCTCCACATTGTGGTTGAGCACGTCGGGGCGGCGTTCGAAAATCCGTTCCAGGGACACCGGGTCGCCCTTGCAGTCCGAAATGAGGACCTCCACAGCTGTCCCCGGGCACCGCTGACGGATGGCATCGATGGTGGCAGCAAAACCCGATGCCCCACCGTCCTCCAGGTCATCGCGGGCGACACAGGTGATGACTGCATGCGCCAGTCCCAGGTTGGAGACGGCTTCGGCCACGCGCCGGGGCTCGTCCGGGTCGAGGGGCAGTGGCTTGGACGTGTCGACCTGGCAAAAGCCGCATGCCCGGGTGCAGCGGTCGCCGTTGATCATGAAGGTCGCCGTCCCGTCAGCCCAACATTCAAAGATGTTGGGGCACCCGGCTTCTTCACAGACTGTCGCCAGGCCCAGGCTCCTGACCGTTTTGTGCAACGACCGGTACTCGGGCCCCATGTGGGCGTTGGCCCGCAGCCACTCGGGCTTGCGAGCCCCGAGGGCCAACGCGCCGGCCGTCGGCACCCCGGCTTGCGCCAGCCGCCCGAGGAGGCGGACGGGGGTGCCGGTCCCGTCAACCTCCATTCGTGGTGCAGGGCCGCCTGGCTGCACAAGGTCCGTTCGTGCCACAAGCGAAGACGTCACCGAAGGCCCCGGGACGGGCACCGGCGCCGGGCGATGACCTGTCGCATCCTGGCGTTCAACGACGCGGCCCCTCCCCCAGCGCTGGGCGGCCAGGGCGAAGACGGTTTCGACGACGTCGGCCATGCTGGCCGGGCAGCCTTCGGCCGCCATCGAGGTGACCTTTTTGCCCTCGATCCCGCACGGGACGATGTGCCCGAACATCGTCATGTCGGGGCTCACGTTCAGGGCAAAACCGTGCATGGTACGCCGGCGGCTGTGGCGCGCCCCGATGGCGCAGATCTTGCGGGGGTCGGGGCCCGAGGGGTCGACCCAGACACCCGGGAAACCTTCCAGCCGGCCGGCATTGGTGAGGCCGAGGCGGGCCAGGGAGTCGATGACCAACTGTTCGACCTCGTGGACATAGGCCGGAGCCGCGCCCGTCCCCGCCTGGACCGACAGGACCGGGTACCCGACGAGCTGGCCAGGCCCGTGGTAAGTGATGTCGCCGCCACGGTCCACCCAGAGCAGTTCGGCCCCGACGCTTGCCGGGTCGACCAGCATGTGCTCGGCGTGGGCCCGGATCCCCGCCGTGTAGACATGGGGGTGCTCCAAGAGCAACAGCCAGTCGTCAGCGCCGGCACCGGCGGCCCATAATGCCCGCTGGAGCGCATGGGCGTCCCGATAGGCGACTCGGGCACCCAACCAGCGCAACCGAAGGGTGCGCCCCGGGGCCAGCTGGAAATGACCGATGGTGGCAGTAGCCATCTCTGTTACAAACGCTCGATTTCCTAGAGCTCGGAAGCCCAGTCGCGGGTCTGGAGCACGTCGCGCAGCCGGGCCATGAACGCGGCGGCATAAGCGCCGTCGACGGCCCGGTGGTCCCACGACATGACCAGGTTGCCGACCGGGTGAATGGCAATGCCGTCCGAACCGTCGGGCATCTCGACCACCACTGGCCGCTTGCGCACCCCGTCAGTGGAAAGGATGGCCACCTGAGGCTGGTTGATAACCGGGACGGTTATGAAGGTGCCAAAACCACCGGCGTTCGTGAGCGTGAAGGTGCCCCCGGAGATGTCGTCCATGGTCAGGTGTTTGGAGCGAGCCCGAGATGCCAGGGTCGAGATCTCCCGGGCCAGGGCCACCAACCGTTTCTCTTCCGCCCGATGGATGACGGGAACGAGCAGTCCCTCGAAGTCGAGGTCCACGGCGATCCCGAGATTGACCTCACCATGAACTATGAGCTCGTCGTCGCCAACAGAGGAATTGAGGTACGGCCATTCCGTCAGAGCGTCGACGACCGACATGGCGATGAACGGAAGGTAGGTCAGGCTGAAGCCCTCGGCCGTCTTGAAACGGTCTTTCTCGGCGTGGCGCACCCGGTCCACGGCCGAGTAGTCGACCTCGACCGCGATCATGGTGTGAGCCGAAGTCGCCTTCGAGCGGACCATGTGCTCGGCCGTCCGCCGCCTGATGTTGGTGAAGGGGACCACCGTGTCCCGCTCACCGGCCACCGGTACCGGGCCGGCGGGTACGGGCGCCGCCCGCAAGGCCGGCGCACCCTGGCCCGTCGCTGCCGGAGCGCCCGCCACGGCCGGTGCGGGTCGGCCCGAATCCGTACTCGACCCGTTGGAGCCCTGACGCTCGACCGCGGCGAGCACGTCGTCGCGGGTGATCCTGCCTCCCAGCCCGGAGCCGGGGATCGCGGCCGGGTCCAGACCGTGCTCGGATATGAGCCTGCGCACGACCGGCGACAACAGCTTGCTGGGACTGCCCTGGGCCGGGCCACTGGGCGGGCGCTGGTCGGCCGGTCGAGCACCGGGCCGGGCCGGGCCACCCGAAGGGGGTTTGGCCGGCACCGGCGCGACTTGGCCGCGGCGGGCACGACCGTCCGCACCCATGTCGTCGGTCTCGAGGCTATCTGTCTCCGCACCGGCGGTCTCGGCCACGCCGGTCTCGGGGCCGGCGGTCTCGGGGCCGGCGGTCTCGGGGCCGGCGGTCTCGGCCACAGCGGTCCTCGTGCTGGGCGGAGCGTCGGCCGCACCGTTCGCCGCCTTGCCGGCGGGGGCCCCGATCACCGCCAGCTTGACGCCGACCGAGACCGTCTCGCCTTCCTGGACGAGGATCTCGGTGACAGTCCCGCTGGTGGGCGAGGGCACCTCGGAGTCGACCTTGTCCGTCGAGACCTCAAAGAGGACCTCGTCTTCGGCGACGGTCTCGCCCACCTGCTTGTGCCACTTGGTGATGGTGCCCTCGGTGACGGTCTCACCGAGTTGAGGCATCGTTATGTCAGCCAACGTGAAGACCTCTTCCGGCCAGGGCGAGCATTGTCTCGCCGAAAACTTCGGACAATGATGGGTGCGGTTGGACGAACTGGGCCACCTCTTCGGCCGTGGCCTCCCAGTTGACGGCCAGGTAACCCTGGCCTATCTGCTCGGTCACCCAGGGGCCGACCATATGCACCCCGAGCAGGCGACCGGCCGACCCGTCGGGCAACTTCTCCGCTATCAATTTCACCAGGCCTTCGGTGTCGCCGATGATGGCAGCCCGTCCGTTGCCCACGAACGGGTCCTTCTTGGTCACTACTTCGTAACCGGCTTGTCGGGCCGCTTCTTCGGAGTAACCGGCAAAGGCCACCTCCGGGAAGGTGTACACGCACCAGGGGACACGGCTGTAGTCGATGGGCATGGCCTGGCGGCCCAGCAACTGGTCGATCACGACCATGGCTTCGGCGAAACCGACGTGGGCCAAGCCCGGCGTGGCGACGAGGTCGCCCACCGCCCAGACACCTTCCTCGCTCGTCTGCATCCACTCGTCGACCTTCACGAAACCACGCTCATCGACTTCGACGCCCGACCCGGGGGCAAGCAGCCCGTCACTGTAGGGCCGGCGGCCCACCGACACCACGACCGCCTGGACCTCGATGCTCTCGACTTCGCCCTCGCCCGCGGTGGCGGGCGCAAACTTCACCTGGGTCGACTTGCCGTCCTCGGACGGAGTGTGCCCTTTCACCATCACCCCGGTCCTTATGTCGATGCCCCGCCGGGTAAAGGACTTGACCACGACGTTGGTCACGTCGCTGTCGACGCCCGGCAGGATGCTGGGCAGGGCCTCGAGGACGGTTACCCGAGTGCCCATGTCCGCCAGCATGGAGGCGAACTCGCACCCAATGGCCCCCCCGCCGATCACCGCGGCCGACTCGGGCAGCTGTTCGAGGTCCAGGACCTCGTCGCTCGTGAGCACGAAGCGCCCGTCCAAGCCGAAGCCGGGGATGGTCCGCGGCACCGACCCGGCCGCCAGGATTATGGCCGGCGCCTTGAGCTCAGTGACCGCGCCGCCTGCACCTTCGACCCGCACCACGCGTCCCGCTGCCAGCGCGCCCGCCCCTGCAAAAGTCGTGACCTTGCACCGCTTGAGCAGGCCCTGGAGGCCCTTGTGCTGTTGGTCGATCACCTTGCGTTTGCGAGCCTGGGTGGCGGAGAAGTCGACAGTCCAGCCGTCGACACCGATGCCGTACTCCTTGGCACCCCTTACGGTCCGGTAGACGGCCGCCGTCTCGAGGAGCTCTTTGGCCGGGATGCACCCACGGTGCAGGCAGGTACCGCCCACTTTTTCCTTCTCGACCAGCGCGATGCGCAGGCCAGCGCGCCCGCCGTAAAGGGCGGCGGCGTAACCGGCCGGCCCTCCGCCGACAACCACGACATCAAATGACTGCGCCTCCACAGGCTCGGCCGTAGGGACCACCACCTTTCTCACCCTCAGAGTATGCTCGCCGGCCTCGTTGGTGGCCCAACCGTGCCTCCTGGTGCATCTCCTTGGACCTCGACAAAGCCAGGGCCCCGCCGCTGCCTTTCCCGCCGCGGCCCGGGATGGCAAGCTCAAGGGCGAGATGCTCGCGCCCGACCTCGCCGACGCTGACCGGCCTTTTTGGCGCCGAGCAACGCTGAGGTCCAAGTTCAACTACACGTTGAGGGCCGTACTGGCCTCCCTCCTCCTGGCGGCTTGTGGCGCCGGCCGCTCGAGCGCCCCCGCCACGCCTGCGGCCAAAGGTCCGGCGAGACCGCTGGAGGTCGTGGTCTCCGCCTACCCTCTGGCCGTCCTGGTGAGCTACCTGGGGGGCAAATGGGTCAAGGTCGTCGACCTGGCGGCTCCCGGGGAAGCGCCCCAAGACCTCTCCCTGCGCCCTGACCAGCTTGCACTGGTTCGCGCCGCCCCGCTCGTGGTCGACGTCGGCGACGGTTACCAACCCAGCGTCGAAACGGCGGCGCGCTCGGCTCACCGGCACCTCTCCCTGCTCCCCGCGGTGTCGTCGACCGCACAGCCGTACGAGTTCTGGCTCGACCCGGCGCTGATGAGCAAGGCCGCCGCTCTCGTCGCCGCCGCATTGACCACCGCCGACGTAGGCGCCAAACGACAGTTCGATGACGCCTCGCAGGACTTTCAGTCCGTAGTCGGCTCCATTGAATCGGACCTGGAGAGCACCTTTTCGGACTGTACCCGTCAGGTGTTCGTCACCGCCGACGGGGCGTTCAAGCGCTTCGCCACCAGCTTCGGCCTCACCGACGTCGACGTGGCCGGCATGGGCCCGCAAAGGGCGGCCGCGCTGGTGAAACAGGACTCGCTCCCCGATGTTTTCAGCGAGGCGGGTACCCCCACCGGGGCCCTGGACAAGGTCGCACGGTTGGCGGGCGTGGGCGTGAAAAGCTTGGACCCCATGGAGGTCGTGCCCGCGCCGAACAGTACCGCCCCTCGCACCTACTTCGCCATCATGGAAGAAGATCTGACGGCGCTGGAAGTCCCACTCGCGTGCGACACGACGGACACCTACTAGCAGGCCGGGCCCCGACGCTCCCGGGGCTGTTTTGAGGACCCGCTTCGACCAGCCCATTGCGGCCAGCGCAGAGGCGGCCCAGGCCGCGTTCCTGGATCCCGGCTTCTATGCGACCCTCGGGGAGCTGCCGGGGATCTCGGCGCCAGAAGTGCGCTCCTGCTCCAGCCCGTCGCCCGGGCACGCCCGGGTCGTGCTCGGCTACCGGTTCGCCGGCACCCTCAACGGGCCGGCCCGCAGACTGCTCGACCCAGCCAAGCTGACCTGGGCCCAGGTGACCGATGTGGACCTGACGTCCAGGCGTACGCAGGTCGAGATGGTCCCGGACAACTACTCGGGCCTGTTCAGCTTCAAGGGCTGGTACGAGCTGCGTGACGAAGCTGACGGGCGTAGCACCCAACATTTCGAGGGCGACCTGCGCGTCCACCTCCCCTTGCTCGGCCCCCTGGCCGAGCGGGCCATCGCCGGAGGGATCCGTGACAACCTGGCCGCTACAGCTCGGCTCATCGAGCGCTACGTGGCCGGAGCAAACGAAGGTGCGAAAGGCGGCCCCGGTGCCTGAGGATCTGGCCGGCGCTCTGGCCGGTGCCGTGGCTGCCTGGCCGGGTGCCGGGGCGGCCGGGGTGGTGTCCAGGAACGGCGTCGAAGCGACGGCTGGGCGAACCGAGCGGTCCTTCCCGTGGGCTTCGGTCACCAAGCTGCTCGTCGCCCTGTCCTGCCTGGTGGCCTGGGAAGAGGGGACGGTAGACCTGGACGACCCCGTCGGGCCCCCCGGCTCGACCCTGGGCCACCTGCTGGCCCACGCCTCCGGCCTGCCTTTCGAGGGGGGGCAGCCGGTGGCGCCGCCCGGCCGCCGGCGCATCTATTCCAACTCCGGCATAGAGCGGGCGGCCGAGCACCTGGAGGCCCGGTCCGGTATGCATTTCGGCGATTACCTGCAGGTCGGTGTGCTCAGCCCGTTGAGCATGAACGGGACCCTCTTCGAGGGGTCGCCGGCCCACGGGGCCAGCGGGCCACTTGTCGACCTGCTGGCGCTGGCCGGAGAGCTTGTCTCGCCCACCTTGATCAGCGCCACGACCTGGCAGGTCGCCACCAGCGTCGCCTGGCCCGGCCTGTCCGGCGTGCTCCCCGGCTACGGCCGCCAGGACCCCTGCGACTGGGGCCTGGGCCCCGAGATCCGCGGCCACAAGTCCCCGCATTGGACAGGCGCCCGCAACTCGCCCTCGACGTTCGGCCATTTCGGCCAGTCAGGTTCGTTGCTCTGGGTCGACCCCGACGCCGGTGTCGCCCTGGCCGGCCTCAGCGGGGAAAACTTCGGGCCATGGGCCAAGGCGTCCTGGCCAGCGCTGTCCGACGTCGTCGTCGCCTACGCCACAAGCCGGGACCGGACGGGACCGGCCTGATTTACAGAGCCGGCCTGATTTACAGAGCCGGCCTGATTTACAGAGCCGGCTTGGTTACAGGGCTGGCGTAGTTACAGGCCCGGCTCCATACCCACCGTCAAGGGCGCAGCTCCGGAAGTTCCTGTTGGCGGGTGAGGACATCGGCCATGATGTCGCCTTCGTCCCGGGCACGGTCGAGCACCTCGGGCCACTGGAACGAAAAACGGGCCGGGTCCCCGCCCGCGAGCGCGTCCTCGACCTCGTCCCAGGTCATCGGCGTCGAGACCGTCGGTTCGGGGCGGGCCCGCAGGGAGTAAACCGATACGGTTGTTTTCGAAGCCACGTTCTGGCTCCAGTCGATCAGCACCTTCCCTGCCCGCGCGGCCCGCAGCTGGTAGGAGAGCACGAGGTCGGGATGGCGCTTCTCCAACAACTGGGCGACCGCCTTGGCAAAGGGGGTGGAACGCTCGTACGTCGCCCCGCTGTTGAGCGGCACGTACAGCTGGAGCCCTTTGCTCCCCGAGGTCTTGGCCCAAGCTTCGAGGTGCAATCGCTCGAGCACGTCTCGCACCAGCAGGGCCACCCGGGCGCACGTGAGGACGTCCGCCGGAGCACCCGGGTCGAGGTCAAAGACGACCGAGGTCGGTGAGCCGAGGTCGGGCTTGGCCGCCAGGGTCGGGTGGAGCTCGATCGCCGCCAGGTTGGCCAGCCAGACCACAGCCGCGGCCTCCTCGACCAGGCAGTAGTTGACGTCGCCCATCTTCACCGTCCCGACCCACGGCGGCTTGTGAGATGGGCAGTTCTTCTCGTAGAACGAGCCCTTCTCCACCCCGTCCGGGAAACGCTTGAGCGTCACCGCCCGGCCGACCAGGTGCGGGACCAGCACGGGCGCGATCTGGGCGTAGTAGTTGACCATGTCGCCCTTGGTCGTCCCCGTGGCCGGCCACAGCACCTTGTCCAGGTTGGACAGGTTGAGCGCCTTCCCCTCGATCTCCACCGAGGTTGCACCAGCTGTCCGGCCGGCCCGGGGACCGGCACCGCCCGCCCGGGGCGCCAACCCCGGACTGCTCACGCCGAAGCCCGCTTACGTGGCCGCCCGTGTGCCCCGTTTTGCGAGGAGGCCCCGTTCTGCGAGGAGGGCCTGTGCTGCGAGGAGGGCCTGTGCTGCGAGGAGGGATGGTCCTGCTGGGCCCGGGCGAGGCTGGCTTCGAGGGCCGCCATCAGGTCGAGTACCGGCGCGGGGCGCTCGGGCTCTTCCGGCGTGGCGATCTCGTTGCCTTCGGCTTTGGCTTCGATGAGCTCCATGACTTTTTCCCGGTAATCGTCCTTGTACTTGGTCGGGTCCCACTCGGCCGACAGCGAGCTGACGAGTTGGCGGGCCATGGTCAGCTCCCGCTCGGAGGGCCTGGTGTCCTTCGTCGTCGCCACCTCGAGCTCGGTCGACTCGACTACCTCGTCGGCGAAGAGCATGGTGGACAGGACGAGGGCGCCCTCCCGTGGGCGCAGCGCGGCCAGGTACTGCTTGGTGCGCAGTACGAAGCGGCCGATACCGACCTTCCCGGTCCCGGCCATGGCCTCCGCCAGCAAGGCGTAAGGGCGGGCCGCCGGCCCATCGGGCACCAGGTAGTAGCTGTGCTCGAAGTACAGGGGGTCGATCTCGGCCAGGTCGACGAACTCCTCGATGTCGATGCTGCGACTCGATTCGGGCGCCAAACCCTCGAGCTCCTCGGGCTCGACGATCACGTACTGGCCCCGGTGGATTTCGTAACCCTTCACGATCTCGGAGTAGTCGACCTCCTCGCCGTCCAGCGAGCAGACCCTCTTTTGGTTGATCCGGCCACCGTCCGAGGCGTGCAACTGGTGGAACCGAATGTCTTTGGGGGAAGTGGCGGTCACCAGTTTCACGGGGACATTGACGAGCCCGAAACTGATCGAACCGCTCCAGATGGCCCTGGGCATATGACTATTGTGCCCGGCCCGGCCGGAAAAGAGCGCCTCTGCCCACCTCGTAACATGCGGGCGTGCCCACGATCGCCGAAACCGCCCAACGCCTGGCCCAGTTGCTGAGCGGTGGTGCCGGTGAACTTTCCGACCCCGGAGGCAGCGACCTGGACTTTCTTCCCACCGTCGAGATCCGGCCGCTCGCCCGGCTCTCGGCTCCTCCCGACTGCTTCGCCGTGGACGGTGGACAGGCTCTGGTGGCCGATGCCCGCTGCTTGCAGGTGGCCGCCACCAGGGCCGCCCGCGCCCGCTGGCAGGACGGCCGGTGCAGCCTGGAGGAGCAGGAACAGCTGGAGGTGCACCTGCTCCGGGGCAGCGGCGGGGGCAGCGAGGGCCGGCGTTCCTTGGCCGCGCTGGGGGCGCCCGTCGCCCCCGAGGCACCCGTTGATATCAACCTCCTGCGGGACTGGTCCGAGTGGCGCCTCATTTCGCGATGTGTGGACGAGACCGGCCCTGGGGGCATGGTCCTAGTGGACGGCGACCTCCAGCCCGATTGGCGGATCCCGGCCCACTGGTTAGAAGAGCTGTTGGGCCGCTCGACGGCGGCCCGGGTGGCGTTGATCGGTGTGACCAAGCACAGCTCACTGGCCCGGGGCGGAGCTCCGCTGGTGGGCCAGCTGGAGCTGGAAGCTGCCGGCCTGTTCGGGGACCGCGCCTGCTGGTGGGCGCCGGTTGCCCTGCGCCGCCTGGAGATCGGTCCCGGCCTCCTCGTCGTCGTGGCGCGCCTCGACCCCGACGCCCGCTTCGCCTTCCGCATCGACCTCCCCGCCGGCGCCGACGCCGCCGGCCTGCTCGGGCAGCTGTCCGCGTTGGCCGACGACGCCGGCTTCCCCGGTTACCCCTATCCGCTCTCGGTGGCCGACCGTCTGGCTTCCTGCCCCGGTTGGGCCCGCCAGGACGTGTGGAGCGAGCTGGAAAGCGCGCTCGACGGCGAAGGGCTGCCCGAAGAGGTCCGCACCCGCGCCTTCGCCGACCGCCATGGCCTCATGGAGCGGTCCTGAGCTGCGATGCTGGGGGACCATGACGGATGTTCCCCTGAACGGCGCTCCCGCGACCGACCTCCCCCTGCGCGGCCGGACCGGGGACCCCGGGCTCCCCGCCCACACTCGGGGCCGGCTCTTCGGCCGCAACGTGCTCGAGGCGCTGTTCAGGGCCGCCCCAGAAGAGGACCTCTTCCTCGGCGAGCTGCTGGTCGGCGAGGACGAGGCCACGGGGCGCCGTTACCTGTTCAGGGTGGTGGACGTGAGCTACGGCACCGAGCACCGCGAGCCCGGATGGGCCGAGCGGGTGGCCGGCACCTTGCTGGCCGACGATGCCCGGGGGGAAAGCGGCGCCCACACTCTCCATGAGCAGGCCCGCCGGACCTACCGGCTGGCCGAGTGCCGGTGCGTCGGGTACCTGGCTCCTCCGGCGGTGCCCGGCGCGGCACGGACGGTGTTCAGGAAACCCAAGAGCCTTCCCACTCAGTTCTCCCGCGTCGTCTCACCCACGCCGGAGGACTTCGCCTTCCTGGCCAAGCGCATGGGCGACCTGCCCGTCGGCCACCTGCGCAGCGGCGAGACCGTGGTCGAGTTCCCAGTGGGGATCCCGGGGAGGTCCCTGGCGAGCCACGTGGGCATCTTCGCCACGACCGGGATGGGGAAGTCCAATCTCTTGCGGGTCATCGCCGCCGGCGTCATGGCCGCCAACGGCCGCTACGGGCTCCTGCTTATCGACCCTCACGGAGAGCACCGCAACGCCCTCGGCCGGCACCCGTGGGCGTCTGAGGCGCTCCGCACCTACTCGGACCGGCGCCTGCCCAACACCTCGACGCTGCGGATCAGCTTGGCCGAGCTTTCGGTCGACGACCTGAGGACGGCCTACGAATGGAGCCGCCCGCAAGAAGAAGCGCTGCACGAGCTCGAGCGTCACTACTCGGCCGCCCTTCCCCGGCGGGGACCGGCGACCGACGAGGGCGTCGGTGCCAACGGCGGGCCGGCGGCGGCCGGAGCGTCCGGGCGGCGTGAAGGCCTGGCCTGGCTGGCCGACTTCGCCCGACTGGAGGACCTGGCCGGGTTCCGGGATGTCGAGCTCTCGGCCCGGGTCGCCCTCAACACCCTCCAGGTCGTCCACCGGCGCGCCCGGCGCATCGTGGACCTGCCCTGCATCTCCGCCGACCCGGCCGTCTCCGTCGGCCGGCGGATCCTCGACGAGCTGCTGCAGGGAAAGGTCGTGCTTGTCGACGTGAGCGGCCTCGGAGGCACCGAGGAGGTCTTGGTGGCCTCCTATCTCACCCGGCGAGTCCTCGAAGAATGGCAGGCGGCCTTCTTGAACGACCCCGAGCGCCACCGACAGCTCCCCGTGGTCGCCGTAGCCCTCGAAGAGGCGCAGCGGGTGCTCTCGGCCAACAAGGACCGCGAGTCCAATGTCTTTCCCCGTGTCGCCCGAGAGGGCCGCAAGTTCGGCGTCGGGCTGTTGGCGGTGACCCAGCAGCCAAAGTTGCTCGACGACGAACTCCTGAGCCAGTTCAATACTTTTTTCGTACTAGGCCTGGCCGATGAAAGAGACCGCAACATCTTGCGCTCCTCAGCCAAACAGGACCTCTCGTCCCTCGGCCCCGAAATTCAGGCCCTGATGCCGGGCGAGTGCCTGCTCGTCAACCTCGAGGCTCCCTTTGCCGTCCCAGCCCTCGTCCACCTGTACGACGAGGTGCTCCGGGCGGCACCTCCGGCTCCGGTGGCTCGGGCCGTCGCCCCTCCCAACGTTTCCGCCCTGGTGGACTGAAGCCTCAGCCCTCAGCTCAACGTCAAGTCGGGATAGCCCCAGGCTTCGAAAAGTCTCCCGCGCTCTGGCGAAAGCGTTGCAAGACCTCCGTCAACTTCCCGAGATCCTCCGGGCTCATGGAGGGCCGGCGAAAAACCTCTTCGTTGAGGACCGCCGTGGCCCGCAACGCCAGTTCCCGCCCGACAGCACTGATCTCGGCCAGAGTCGTGCGCCGGTCGCTCGAATGCGGGACACGCTTTATGAGAGCCTGGGCCTCCAACCTGTCCACCGCATTGGTGACACTGGTGGGGTGCACTTGCAGCCGGGCGCCTATCTTATTGAGGGGTAGGGAACCGTTCCGGGAAAAAAGCAGCAGCATCAGGACCTCGTAACGGGCAAAGGTCAGGTCCATGGGCCGGAGCACCGCGTCGATGCGGGCCAGGAAGATCTGCTGCGCCCGCACGATCGAAGTGATGGCCGCCATGCCGTCGCTAGAGTCCTGCCATCCGTGCGCGGACCATTGCCGGCGGGCCTCGACGATCGGGTCAAAGTCTAGGGGGTGTGACATTTTTTTGGCCTGCAGTCAGGCGACAAAGTCGCTTTCCCCTTGGACTTTAGCCGCTGGCACCCCGAACAGGGCCCGAAGCTAGGCTCCCGCATGTCTGAACTGTCGCTCGGCGCGATCAGAAATCTCCTTCACCTCGCCGGCGCTCAGTCTCGGCCGCAGCCACGCCCCTCGGCGCAGGCGGCGTGTCAACATCGTGGCGGCCACAACGCGGACGCCGTCGCAACGCCGGGCACGACGGGGCAGGCGGGGGCCGTGAAGGGCGATGACAGGGCGGGCCGGCACCGCCAGGCGGTCCGAGACCACCTCTGCCTCCCAGCGCACGGCCGCCGTGGACAGCGGCACGCCCCCTACCCGCACCCGGCCCCAGCGCGCTTGTACGTTCCCCCGGAACGCTTTGCTGTCCACCACCCACAGGCCGGTGGGACCGATGACCAGATGGTCGATGTTGGCCCGGCTCCCCGGGACCGCCAAGTCGTGCAGTACCGTCCAGCGCCGCGGGGCCAGGCCCGCCAGCAGGGCCGCCGTGGCCTGCTCACCCGCCGCGCCTCGGGCCCAGCGGTCGGCGTCCCGGCGGGGCCAGGCCAGCAGGGCGATCGCGGCCCAGCCGGCAGCTGAGCCGGGCCACACCCATCCATGCGCCCAGCCCGACCTGGTCAGGAAGTGAGCGCCGGCCCAGATGGCAGCTACCCCCAAGGCGATGCCGGCGGCGGCGACGGCCAGGGCCCTTCGGCGGGCCTGGGCACGCCGCTCGCGCCGCCAGACCGCCAGGGCGGACTGCCCGGCCGGCGATGGGACGATAGGGCGGGGGGCCACGCCGCCATGCTCCCACCGGGCAGTGACGGCCTCCCCCGGCCGCCAGTTCCTCGCCAGAGCAGGCTCCGCGTTCTAGTCACCGCTCCGTGATGTACTGGTCAACATGAAGCCGGAGCGCACAACGTGAGGGTCGCGGCCATCGGCGACGCCCACCTCGGCCGCTCCTATCTTCCCTACACGGTGGAGGGCGGCGTCAACCAGCGGGAGTGGGACTTCGAGAGGTCGTTCGAGGCGGCCGTCGCCCTCGCCCTCGCCCAAGAGCCCGACCTGGTGATCTGGCTGGGCGATATTTTCGACCATCCCGCTCCCCACTACCGCTCCTTTCGCGTCGCGCAACGCGCCTTGGCCGCCATCCGGGACCACGGGGTGCCGACGGTCGTCATCAGCGGCAACCACGACACGCCCCGCCTGCCCGGCCGGGGCAGCCCCTATTCCGCTCTCGCGGACACCTTCCGGGAGGTCCACTTCGCCTGCCGCCTCACCTACGAACGTTTCGACATCACGGGGCCGGGGAGCGGGGTCGTCGTACACGCCGTCCCTCAAATGCTGAGCGTGGAGGCGACGCTCGAGGCCCTCGGGCAGGCCGGTGCGTCCCGGAGCGCCGACCGGACCAACCTGCTCATCACCCATCCCCGCATCAAGCAGCTCGAGCCCAAGCACGCTGACATCAACGAGATCGAGATCGACCTCGGGACGCTCGAGTCGGACCTCGTCCTACTAGGCCACTACCACTTCCATGCCCGGGTGACCGAGGGCATCTGGTACGCAGGCTCGACGGACACCTTCAGCTTCGCCGATGACCCTGACCGGCCCAAGGGCATTGTGGTGCTCGATACCGACACGGGCGAATGCCGCCATGTCGCCCTTACCGACCAGCGGCAACTCGTCACCCTCGAGAGCGTGTACGCCTTCGGCCTTTCCCCGTCCGAACTGTCGGAGCAGGTGATGAGGAGAGCGGCCACGGTGCCGGACGGGGCCGTTGCCCGCCTCTACCTGGAGGGGGTCGACCCCGAGGCATACCGCCTGCTCGACCGCCAGTTGCTCCGAGAGGTGGCCGGCGCCGCTTTGGACCTGCGCCTGGAGCCACAGTTCCAAGCCGTCGCCGTCTCCGCCGAGCTCCCCCGGATGGAGACCCTGGGCGGCCAATGGGACTCCTTCCTGACCCACCAGGACCTCGCTGGGCTTGACCGCGACCGGGTCCGGGACCTCGGCCACCGGTACCTTCAAGATGCCGTCGAATCGGCGGGCTAGCGCCAGGAGCGCATCAGGCACTTGCTGATCGACCGGATCTATCTCCGCAACTACCGGGTGTTCGAGGACGAGCTCGAGCTTCTTCTGCCCCCCGGCCTGGTGGGCGTGTTCGGGCCCAACGGCGCCGGCAAGTCCACGCTTCTCGAGTCCATCCTTTGGATCCTGTGGGGCAAGGCCCGTACCGGCAAGGAGGAGGTCGCGTCGTCGGGCACCCACGGCCAATGCGTGGCCGAGATGACATTCGAGCACGAGGGCCATGTGTACCTCGTCCGCCGGACGATCACGGGCGTCAATGCCACCGTGCGGGCCGAAGCCCACTGCGATGGGCTCGCCATGGCCGAAGGAGTCAGGGACACCGGCCGCTACGTCCACTCGGTCCTGGGCATGGACGACGGCGCTTTTCGCGCCTCGGTGTTCGCCGAGCAAAAGCAGCTGGACGCTTTCTCCACCCAGAGCCCGGCCGATCGTCGCAAGCTCGTACTGGCCCTGCTGGGCGTCACCCCTCTGGACGTTGCCCGCGATAAGGCACGCGCCGACGCCCGAGAGGTGGGCGCACAGCACAGCCGTCTGCGGGGCATGTTGCCCGATGTCGAAGAGGCCAAGGTGGCAGCGGCCGATGCCGAGGCCCGGGCCAGCGCCCTGGAGGTCGCCGCCGTCGAAGAAGAGGGAGCGGTAGCCGCGGCTCGCCAAGCGGCCGGCGCCACCAAAGAGAGCTTTGACCGGCTGGACCGGGCCCGCCAGGAACACGATGTGCTCGTAGTGGAGGGCAAGGCGGCACGCTCGGAGATGGAAGCTGCCAACCGCCAAGTCGAAGAGCTCACGGCCGAGCTGGCCCAACTGGCCGGCGCCGAGGAGAGCCTCGGTCGCCTGGAGACCGAGACCGCCCGCCTGCCGGTCCTGGAACGCCGGTTGGCGCTGGTCCAGGCCGTCGCCGAGGCGGCCGACGAACTGACCGGCGTCCCGTCTGTCCCCGTCCCCCCGCCACCGGACGAGGAAGGCCTGGCCGCAGCCGAACGGGTGGCCATGGCCGCCCGTTCGGACCTCGGGTCGGCACAAGCGTGGCGCGGGTCGGCCGCAGCCGATCTGGCGCGGGCAGAGGACGCCCTGTCCAAGTCGTCGTCGCTGTCGGGGGACGAGGACTGCCCCCTCTGCGGCCAGGCCCTGGGAGAGGCCTTCGGACAGGTACAGGCCCACCGCGCCGCTGAAGTCGAGGCCGCCCGGCAGCGCCTGGCGGCCGCCGATGAGGCCCTGGCACAGGCGGGGGCCACAGCCGAGGCGGCGCTCGCCGGGCTAAAGCGCCTGTCCGAAGGGACGGCGGCAGCGCGCCAGGCTCTTTCCGAGTGGCAACAGGTCAGCCACCGTCGGTCGGCAGCCGCCGACCGCCTGGCGGCAGCCATCAGTGCCCTCGGCGAGACGGGCGATGCCCTTAGCGTGGCCACCGGAGCCGTGCCCGCGCCGGGCGAGATAGCGGCGGTGCTCGGACCGGCGCAGGCGGCCTTGAAAGCCTGCCGCCAGGCCGCCGAGGAAGCCAGCAGGCTTCGAGGCCGACTGGAGCGACGGCCGCAGGCCGAGCTCTCGCTCACTCAGGCCAGGGACCGGGCCGAGCCCGCGGCGTCCTTGCTGGCGGTCCTGCGGGCCAAGGTCAAATCGCTCGGGTTCGACCCGGCGGCCTTGGCCGGCGCCCTGAAGGCCTGGAAGGAAGCCGAAGTCCTGGCTCAAAAAGCCGACCAGTCCGCCCGCCTGGCGCGCCTCAACGCAGCCACGGCTGCCGCTGAGGCTCAGGCCCAAGCCAAGCGCTGGGCCGAAGCCCAGGCTCAGCATGCCCTCCTAGCCAAGCTCGAGTCCTCGACCGTGCACCTGAGCCGCACCTCCGAACTGCTCAACGCCTTCCGCAACAGCGTGGTGGCCTCGGTCGGGCCCCGCTTAGCCGTGCAGGCGGCCGAGCTGTTCGCCGAGCTCACCGATAATGAGTACGACCGTTTGGAAGTCGACCCCGAGACCTACGGCCTACGCATCTGCGACGGGGGCATCTCCTATGACTTGGGCCGGTTCTCCGGCTCCGAAGTCGACCTCGCCAATCTCGCCTTGCGCGTGGCCATAAGTGAGCACGTGCGTTTCCAGGCCGGGGGCACCGTCGGCCTGTTGGTCCTCGACGAGGTCTTCGGACCGCTGGACGAAGAGCGCCGAGCGCGTATGCTGCTGGCGCTGGAGCGCCTGCGGGGGCGTTTCCGCCAGATCCTTGTGGTCACCCACTCGATGGAGATAAAAGAGCAACTGCCCAACGCCATCGAGGTCGTAAAAATGCAGGGCCGGCGGGCCACGGCCCGGCTCATCGGCGCCTGACCGGCACCGCCTGACCGGCACCGCCTGACCGGCACCGCAGCACCGGCACCCGCTAGCAGGCCGTCAGCTTTACCCGGCCGTCTTCGACCTCGGCCTGGTGCGTGACCCGGAGGTCCTCCAACAGTCTCCTGTCATGCGAGACGATCAACAGCGTCCCGTCGTAGGCGTCCAGCGCCATCTCCAACTGTTCGATAGCCGGTAGGTCGAGATGGTTAGTCGGCTCGTCGAGCACCAGGAAGTTCACGCTGACAGCCTGGAAGCACGCCAGCTGGGCACGGGTACGCTCCCCTGGCGACAAGGTCGCCAGGGGGCGGTCGACATGTTCGGTGCCCAGACCGAACTTGGCCAGGAGCGAGCGAGCCTCGGCCAGCTCCAGGCCCGACAGGCGAAGGAAGCCGGGCAGGAGCCGCTCGGCCGGGCCGGCATAATCGCCGTCGGGGGACACCAGGCCGGCACGGTGCTGAGCGAGCTCGCCGGGCACGACGCTCGGGCCCATGGACCGTTTGCCCGACACGAGCGGGGCTCGGCCCAGGACCGTCTCCACAAGGGTCGTCTTGCCGGCGCCGTTGCTCCCGGTGACGGCGACCCGGGCGCCCCACTCGACCAACAGGTCGACCGGCCCCAGACGGAAGTCACCCTTTTGCACCACTGCCTCGGACAGCGAGACCACGACCGCGCCGGCGCGGGGGGCAGTTGCCAACGTGTAGCGGAGCTGCCACGGCTCCCAGGGCTTGCCGACTTCTTCCAGGCGCTGCAGCGCCCGCTCCGTCCGCCTCGCTCGGGCCGCCAACTGTTCGGTCTTGTTTATGCGGAAATCTCGTTGGAGCTTGTCCTTGTCTTTCGGCGCGCTGCGCTCGCGCGACGTACCGCTGGTCGCCCACTGCCGCTCGCGCTGGGCCCGCTCGGTCAGGTCCTCACGGTTGCGCCGGTACTTCTCGTACGCCTCCTGGCGGTGCCCGGCCGTCAGCGCCTTCTCCTCCAGATAGGCCGCCCACCCGCCTCCGTACAGGACCGACTTGCGGGTATGAGGGTCGATCTCGAGGACAGAGGTGACCGTGCGGGCCAGGAAAGCGCGGTCGTGGGAAACGACCACGGTCCCTCCGCTCAGAGCGAGCACGAACTGCTCGAGCACCTCGAGCCCGGCGAAGTCAAGGTCATTGGTGGGTTCGTCCAACAGCGGAACGTCAAAGCGCGACAAGGTGAGCGCAGCCAGGCCGGCCCGCGCCAGTTCGCCCCCGGACAGGGTTGCCATGGACGACCCGAGCAGGTCGGCGCCGGCTCCCAGCGCGGCCAGCCTGGCCGCGGCGCGCTCCTGGAAGCCCCCCGGGTCGACCTGGTTGAACCGGGCCAGGGCTCGGTCGTAACCCTCTTGTGCCGCCGGGCTCAGGTCCCCCGCCGCCACAGCGGCCAGGGCCGAGCCCATGGCCTCCTCGGCCTGGGCAATTCCGCAGCTGCTCCGCAGGTACTGCTCGACCGTCTCTTCTCGGGGACTTTGCCGGTTTTGGGCCAGGTAACCGACGGCGGCGGAAGGGGGCGAAACCTCCACCCTGCCCGCGTCAGGCAGCTCAAGGCCCGCCAATATGCGCAGCAGGGTCGTCTTCCCAATGCCGTTCGGGCCCACGACCCCCATGCGTTCGCCCGGGCCCAGAGTCAGCGAAACGCCGCCCAGCACCACCTGGCCCGATCGGTGCCGGCACAGGTCCGTGGCTTTGAGGACAGCGCCGGAGGCCCCGCCTGGGAGCGGGAAAGCACCGGGACGGGAACGCAGCCGGCGACCGGCGGGTTCACTCACCGGCTTCGTCGGCCAGCAAGGCGGCCAGTTGCGCGGCGTTGCGTACCCCGAAGTCCTGGTAGCAGTTGTTCATGAGCAAATGCACCCTGGAGGCCGTCTGTGCCAACTTGCGGGCCCGCCCCGCCCACTCCGCCAGTTCTGCCTCGCTATAGAGGTAGCGGAACCGCTCGGCGGCGCTCACATTGCGGGCGTTCCAGGTGCTGTCGGCCCGCCCGTGGAACCGGACGACGGCCAGGTCGTCCCGGGTGGCGGCCAGCACGGTGGGGAGCCCGGAAACGGGCGGGGCGTCGACCACCACGGTGGCCAGGCCGAGATCTCTCAGGAGGTCGAGCGTCCGCTGGCGATCGGCTTCTTCCCACCACTTGGGCGAGCGCAGCTCAACGCATCCCAGGGTGCTCCCGAGGCGTTCGGCCAAGCGGGCCAGCTCGTCGCGGTTGGAGCGCCGAGGCACGAACCATGGCGGGTACTGGAACAGCACCGCCCCGAGGCGGCCTCCTTCGTCCAACGGGCGCAGGGCGTCCAGGAACCGCGCCCACACTTCTTCCAGCGCGTCGGGAGGCAGATGATGGGCATAGACGCGGCGCTCTTCGGCCACATCAGGCGTCAGTTGCTGGCGGATATCTGGCCACAGCGCGGCCGGGTCGACGGGGTGCCCAGTCAGCATCCCGTAAGCCTTTATGTCGAAGCAAAAGCCGTCCGGGACGCGCTCGGCCCACGAGCGGGCCAGTTCCCGGGTCGGGGGCCGGTAATAGGTGGCGTCCGCTTCGACCAGAGAAAACTGCCCGGCGTAGTAGCGCAGCCTGTCCTCCGCGCTCATAGAACGTTTGGGGTACCAAGCCGTCTGCTTGGTCAAGGTCGGGTCCGTCCACGAGCACGTGCCCACCATCAGCGTGGCTCCGCCCAACGGCACTACCCGGGCCGGCGCCGGGACGCCCGACGGCTCGTCGGACCAGAGCGCTGGTTCTTTGGGCGTCGACAACCCGGCCCGCCTCAGGTGCCGCTGATCACCAGGATGCGCCCGCACTGGTCGCAGTGCTCGAGCGACCCGGCCGCTTCGTGACGTATGCGGTCAAGCTCCATGGCGGGCAGGGTCAGGTGACAACCGTCGCACCGGCCCCCGGTCAGCCTGGCCACGGCAACGCCTCCCAGGTGCTGGCGCAGGCGTTCGTAAGTGGCCAGCAGCTCGGGGCTTATGCCTTGGGCGGCCTCCTGGCGCTGCCCTTGGAGCAGGGAGAGGCTGGCATCCACGTCCGCCTCGGCCGCCTCCAGCGCCAGGGAGAGCTCGCCGGCCCGTTCGGAAAGCTCGGCCAGATGGGCGTCGTGCTGGGCCAGCTGCTTGTCCAGTGGTTCTCGCTCCTCCATCAGGCCGAGGACACGGTCCTCCAGCTCCGAGGCCCGCCGGCGGAGGCCTTCGACGTCGTTGGCCATGGCCTGGAGCTCGCGCGACGCGGAGACTGTCCCGCCGTAAAGCCTTTTGTTGACCTGCAGGGCCCTGTCCTCGGTGGCCTTGAGCTCCCGTTCTGCCTCGGCCTGGCGGACGGCGACCACGTCTTGGAGGGCGGCGACCGCGGACCGGGCCGTCGTCTCCTGGGCGCGAGCCGCGTTGAGTTCGGCCAATTGTGACCTCTCGGGCAAATGGGCTTTCCTGTGCAGGTCCTGGTCTATCCGAGTGTCATGGTCCTGAAGGTCCAAAAGGGCCTCGAGATCGGCAGTATTTACGGTCATGGCGTGGTCACCACCGGGGTCGCCGCCGGCGTGTGCACCGGGGAAGTTGGGGATGGGCTTGTGGGAGCAATGCCTCCCGCCTGGGTCGGTGCCCGCCGGGGACCGGGGGGCACAGTGGTCGTCGTCGTGGTGGTGGCGCATGGGACCAGTTCGCCGTCCCAGACACACGCGGTGGCCCCGACGCCGTCGTGCGACAACAGGTCGTCTTCCTCGAGACTGGCCGAGTAGATGTACTTGACCGGCGGTAGATCGTAGGTGTCGGGTGTGGGGAAGGCAATGTAAGACGAGTGGGCCAGGACGTACTGCATGACGTCGTGCCAGATTTGCGTCGGGTAGTCGGCACCATAGACCTCGACGCCGTTGACGTACATCGGCACCTCGCCCTTGGGGTCGCCCAGCCAGACCGACGAGGCGACGGTGGGGGTAATCCCGTTGAACCAGGCATCGACACTGTTCTCGGTGGTACCGGTCTTCCCGGCCACGTCGGCGTTGCTCAGCGCCGCCGCCGTGCCCGTGCCGTACTGGACGACCGCCCGCAGGGCCACCAACGCCTCAGCCGCCACTTGAGCTGAGAACACCCTGCGGCCCGGGCCCTCTCCGTTGTAGATGACATTCCCGGTGTCGTCCACCACCCGGCTGACGAACCTCGGGGAATGGTAAATGCCCCCGTCGGCCACCGTGGCGTAAGCGGCAGCCATCTCGAGGGGCTTGACGGCTTCGCTACCAATCACGAGCGACGGGTTCATCGGGTTGAGCGTCAAGTCCGTCAGTCCCATGCTGTGGGCCACGTTGATGACTTTGGACAGGCCCACCTGGTGGGCCAGGCGCAAAAAAGCGCAGTTTATGGAAAGCGCCGTGGCCTCGACGATGCTCACTACGCCGTTGGGGTCGCCGGGGTCGTTGTTCATCAGCCGGTTCAGGTTGTAGCCGTTGGCTTCCGGCACCCCGGGGAACAGGACGGCGCACGGAGAAGTGGCCAATACCGAGTCGTAGACGTTGTAGCCCATCTCGAGGGCGGCGATGAGCGTGAAGAGCTTGAACCCGGAGCCTGGTTGGCGCTGCCCCTGGGTGGCGTCGTCGAACTGGTCGGTCCCGGGGTGGGGCCCTCCCACCAGCGCCTCGACGTTGCCCGTGCGGGGGTCCAGGACAGCGAAGGCGGACACCACGTCGGAGAGGCTGGAGGGGATGTCCCTGACCGAGACATCCTGGGCGTAGGCCTGCAACGACGGCACGTCGTTGGTATAGATCTTCAGGCCGCCGGCGAACAGGGCGCTCACGCGCTCTTCCGAGGTGGCGCCAAGGGCGGGGTTGGCGAGCAGTTCGTTGACGACCTGGTCCACGTAATAGCCGTTGATGGTGTAAGAAATCCCGGGCGCATCGTGGACCACGGTGGGCAGGGGGGTCTCGTTGGCGATGACGGCCTGTGCGGGCGTGATCGACTTGTAAAGGACCATGCGTGAAAGCACCTCGCTGCGTCTTTCGCGCGCCCCCAGCGGGTTGGTGATGGGGTCATAGCCACTGGGGGCCTGGATCAGGCCCGCGAGTAGGGCCGCCTGGGCGACGTCGATGCGGTCGGCGCCCTTGTCGAAATACTCCTTGGCCGCCGCCTGGACGCCATAGGCACCGTTGCCCAGGTAGACGAAGTTCAAATAAGCGTCCAGGATCTGCGCTTTGGAGTACTTGTCCTCCAGCCGCTCGGCCAGGACCGCCTCCCTTACCTTGCGGCTGATGGTCTTTTGGTCGGTCAGGTAGAGGCCCTTCACGAGTTGTTCGGCAATGGTCGAGCCCCCCTGGACCACCGAGCCGGCGTTGACGTCGGCCAGCATGGCCCGGACGACCGATTCCACGTCCATGCCGCCGTGCAACCAGAAACTGTGGTCCTCGGTGTCCAGCACGGCGTCGATTAGCACCGGGGAGATCTGGTCGAGGGCGACAGGCTGACGGTTGAGGGCCGAGCGCAGGGTAGCCATCACCGAGCCGTTGGCGGCGTAGATCACCGAAGGGACCTGAGCGGCGGTAACGAGGTCCGGAAGGCGCACCTCCGTGGCCGTGGCGGTGTCGTGGACGAGGCGGCCGGTCGAGTACGCCACTCCGACCAATGCCGCCGCCACCATGGCCCCCGCCGACACTATTACGAACACGAGACGCACTAGGGAGCGGCCGAAATGGGACATTTTCCTCAAACCACTGTACCGACCCTCAACTCTACGCCGACGTGCACCGCCCCGGCCGGGCCCGGGCAACGGGTGCTCAGTGGGCCAGCAAGCGCCGGGCGGCCTCGGCGATCTGTTCGACCTGGGGCAGCGTGGCCCTCTCCAGGAGGGGTTCGTACGGGATATGCGTGTCGGCGGCGCCTATCCGGCACACTGGCGCGTCCAGGTCGTCGAAGCAGTGCTCGCCCGCCCACGACGCCACCTCGGAGGCGAAACCGCAGGTGAGATGGTCTTCCGACACCACCAGCAGGCGCCCCGTGCGTGCGACTGACGACGCCACCAGCTCCTTGTCCCAGGGGGCGATGGACCGAAGGTCGATGACCTCCACGCTGGCGCCGGTCTGGCCGGCGGCCAGCAGCGAGCGCTCCACCGTGGCGCCATAGGTCACGATGGTGAGGTCGCGGCCCGCCTGCACGGTGCGGCCCTTGCCGAACGGCAACCGGAAGCCTTCCGCCGGGTAGGCGTCCTCGGTGTAACGCTGGCGCAAAAGGTGCTTGTGCTCGAGGAAAAGTACCGGGTCCTCGCCGGCCAGGGCCGTGCGCAACAGGCCCACGGCATCGAGCGCCCGGGACGGCATGACGATCACGAGCCCGGGCACATGGGCGAATATCGACACCCCCGACTGGGAATGCCAGTTAGCCCCTCCGGCCAGGTAGCCCCCGATCGGTACACGCAGGACCATCGGGCACGACCACTGCCCGGCCGAGCGCCACCTCACCGTGGCCGCTTCGCTCTTGATCTGCTGCATGGCCGTCCAGATGTAATCGAAGAACTGGACCTCGGGCACCGGTCGCAGTCCTCGCATGCCCTGGCCAATGGCCCGGCCGACGATATTGGCCTCGGCCAGGGGCGTGTTGAAACAGCGGTCGGAGCCGAACTTTCGCTGCAAGCCGAAAGTGGTACCGAAAACGCCTCCTTTACCCTCGAGCTCGTCCAAGAGCTCGGGCGGGGCGTCAGCCACGTCCTCACCGAACACCCGGACCCGGGGATCTCTGGCCATGGCCTCATGTAGGGCCAGGCGGACCGCTTCCCCGAGGGCGACCACGGGCCCCTCCTCGACGGCGAGGTCGGCGCCTGCCGCCCGGGCACCCCGGCCCGGGTAGGCCGCTTGCTCGTCATATTCGTCCGGCGCAATGTCGGGCAGGTCGACCAGGTGCTCGAACATCGTGGCAGGGCTCGGTCGCGGCGCCGCCAGCGCCTCCTTCGCCGCTTCTGCCACCAGCCGGCGGGCCTCTTCACGCATCTCAGCCATTTCGTCGGAGGAAAGCAAGCCCCCCTCGAGCAGGGCCCGCTCCAGGATGGCAATAGGGTCGTTCCAGACCTCGTCGTCCAGCTCGGACTTGGGCCGGTACTTGCTCTGGGTGTCGGCTGACGAGTGAGAATACGGCCGCGTCACGGTGGCGTGGACCAGGGCCGGGCCGAGGCCCTGGCGGACGCCGGCCACGATACCGGGGGCATTTTTGCGGACTTCGAAATAGTCCCGACCGTCAATGCGGTGGACGGCCAGCCCAGGGAAGCAGCTCACCAGCTCGGAAATCGGTCCCGGAGACTGTTGGGACGCCGGGACCGAGATCGCATAACCGTTGTCGGCTACGACGTACAAGAGGGGCAGGCGCAGGGTGCACGCGGTATTGAGGCTCTCCCAGAACTCGCCCTCGGAGGTCGCCCCCTCGCCCAGTGAGACATAGGTGACCTCACCGTCGCGGGCGGCGCAACCGGCCGGTAACTCGTGGCGATGGGCGGTTATATACCGTCCAGCCTCGGCGCAACCGACCGCGGGCAGGCACTGTGAACCAGTGGGGCTCGACTGAGTGACAATGTTGAGGTGGCGCGCTCCGAAATGGCTCGGCATTTGGCGGCCGGCAGACGCCGGGTCGTTGGCCGCGCCGACGGCCTGCAAAAGCAGGTCGGTAGGGCTGACGCCGAGGGATAAGACGAGCGACCGGTCCCGGTAATAGGGAAAAAACCAGTCATAAGCGGGCCGCAAGGACCGGGCCAAACCGAGGCACAATGCTTCGTTACCTGCCCCGGAAATATGGAAGAAACCCCGGCTCTGCTTCTGCAGAGTAATTTCGCGGTCGTCGATGCAACGGGAGACCAGGGCCAGACGGTAATCACTGATGAGCTCGGGCACGGGGACGCCCCGGAACATTTCCGGGCTCTCGCCGGCAGGCATCGCCGCCACCGTCCCCTGGCTCCCCACCACCGTCACCTGGTTTCCCGCCGCCAGGCCTGCCGTCGTGGGCGTCCCGCTACTCGTACCGGTGCCCGGCGCCAGGAGAGCCACAAGCCAAAAGCTTAGCGTTAGCGGTTGCGCCAGCGAAACAAACTCCGTGACATTCTTGTAAAAGCTCTAATAATAAACATTATGGCGTCCGACTGATGAACGCCTGAATATTTGGTCGCCACCAGGCGGGCTGGGGCCGCCCACCTTTGCTTACGGCTGCCAGATCATGAACGCCAGCGCCATGAAGAACAAGGCGTCGCAGACCATCGCTCCCCGGCTCGCCACCAGGCCGGAGCGTGCCACCCGGGCCCGGGCGGCCCCATCGAGCCCGGCTGGCCCGGCTGGGGGCGGGCCCGCGCCCGGCGCCACCAGAGCGGCGCCGACCCGGCCCAGGGCGGGGACCACGACCAGAGCGGCAACCAGGGCCGCAGCTGCCCACAGCCCGAACGCGCCCAGGTCCCACGCCTGCGCCACTCCCCCACCATGGGGCTCGGCGGCCAGAGCCCCCAGCCCGAGCCACGGCACCGCCAGGAGCGCCCACCAGAGCCCCGCCGGCCGCCTGAAATAACGCACCAGCTCCTCGATGGTCATGCCCGCCGGCGCCGCCGAGGAGGCTTGGTCCGCCGCCTCGCCCGCCAGGTCGGTAACGGGGCCCGCCAGGTCAGTAACGGTGGCGAAGTGCGTGGCACGCCCGGCGTACGTGCCGGCGAACCCGATGCTGGCGAAACCGGTGAGCGCAGCCGCCACGTGCAGCACCAGGAGCGTGTAAAAGAGCACGTAAGAACCGGAGGCCGCAGCCAGTAGGGGTCTGAGCATCGGCACCGGTGCCAATATGTCCGCTCGCCGCCAAGGCGCGCCACACGCGGGCCGGGAGCGCCATCCTCGGGTGAGGGCCTTGCCATCATGTATGAGCCGGCCCGGCCCTGCGATGATCGCAATAGTGCACCGCAGACGGCTGGCGACGCTTACGGGCCTGGTCGCTCTGGTGCCGGCCGTTCTGGCCGGCGGGTGCGGCCGGTCCACCCCCAAGGCTCTGACGCCCACGACCACGGCGACCGCGGCGACCACCACGACTACGGCGACCATCACGACTACGACCACTACGACCACTACGACGGCGGCGACCAGCACGACGGCGGCGCCGCGCCGGAGCGTCGCTGCCTCATCGTCTACTACCAGTCCGGCTGCCTGGCGGCCCCCGTCCCCGGAGCCGACAGCGTCACAGGCCGCTTACGAGCTGGTCGGGGCGTGGGCGGACAACGACCGCAAGGCGGCGTTGGCCGACGCCAGCCCCGCCGCGGTCGCCGCTCTGTTCGCCAACCCCTACCCACCCGGCGGCCCTCAGTACCGGGGGTGCAGTACGCCCCCAGGCAACGCCCAGTCCAGTTGCGTCTTCCGCTCGGGCAACGACCTCCTGTCCCTGACAACCGTCGCCTTCCCCGACGGCTGGGGGGTCACCGCCGCCATTATGGAGTCCTGAACGGCCGCGGCCAGCGGCGAACGGGCCACCCGAGTGGCCCGAGACTGGCAGAATGGGCGCGATGCCGCTGAACGGTACCTTCGACGTCCTCGATTTCAGCTCCGTGATGGAGCTCTTGGCAGACCGCCGCATGAGCGGCCGCCTGCACCTCCGGGGCCGTTCTTACACCGCCAACCTGTTCTTCGTCGACGGCGTCATCGTCGGTGCCGACCAGTCCGAGCACCAGGCCGCCGGGGTGGCGGGCGATGCTGCCCAACGCATCCAGGAGACCTGTTTCGAGCTCATGGGGACGGACCGGGGCAACTTCGAGTTCCACCCGGGACGGGCGAGCGCCCCTGTCGGGGGCACCAACATGTCGGTTGAGGAGGCCCTCGAGCAGGCTCGCCGGCGCTTGGCGGAATGGCAGGAGCTCCAAGCCCTGATCCCTTCGCTCGAGGTACAGCCGCGTCTGGTCTCCGAGCTCGACCCGGGCCAGGTGACCCTCGACCGGGAGCAGTGGCGAGTCCTCACGGCGGTGGACGGCCGCCGCAACCTGCGTTCTATCGGGCGGGCGCTGAACCTGTCCGACTTCGAAGTCTGTCGGGCCATGCGCCAGCTGTTCAATGCCAAGGTCATAGAGCTCGATATGAGGCCGGTCGGCATGTCGGGGATAAGCGAGCTGGAGGCGCCCCTCGTCACCGAACAGGTCACGATCAACGGGAAGCGAGCGACTCGCGTGCGCACCAACCCGGTGCCCGCGAAGTCGGACACCCCGGGCGAGGAGGAGGGCACGCCGCCGGCTCCCACGATCGTGATCTCGCCCACCAAGCAGAGACCCGAGATCCGGCCGGCCCCGCCGATGGCGGACCGCCGTCAAGCTACCGACACCAACTGAGCGGAGGGGCCGGCGCGGCCGACTGAGACTAACGTAGCCGCCATGGCTGGGACCGAGGTCCGACCCGCTGACAAGCTGCCGGCCAAGCGCGTCTTTATCGACGTGCCCTTCCGCCTGCACGGCCACGACCCCCACTGGGTGCCGCCACTGCGCCTCAGCGTCTACGACCGCCTATCCCGGCGCCATCCGGCCGGGGCCCATCAGCGTTGGGCGCTGTGGACGGCGCACCGGGACGGCAAAGCCGTGGGCCGCATCGGGGCGTGCATCGATTCCAGTTTCAACGAGGTCCAAGGCGAGTCCTGGGCGTGGGTGGGCTTCTTCGATGCCGTCAACGACGCCGAGGTGGCGGGCTCGCTTTTCGACGTCGCCCTCGACTGGTCCCGGCGCCAGGGTGCCAAGACGGCCGTCGGGCCGGCCAATTTCACCACCAACGACGAGCTCGGCCTCCTTGTCGAAGGCTTCGACACCCCGGCCACCCTGCTCACCCTGGAGAACCCTACTTATTACGAGCAGCTGTGGACGGGCGCCGGCTGGGAGCAAGCCATGGACCTTTACGGGTACATGTTCAAGCGGGACGCCACGGCGCTGTCCGAACGCCAGCGCCGCACCCTGCAGAGGTTGCGTGAGCGCGCTCACGTGACGGTGCGTCAGCTCGACAAGAAGGACTACGCCGCCGATGTGGGCCGGTTCTTCGAGCTTTACAACGCCATCTGGCAACACAACTGGGGCTTCGCGCCCATGCCCGAAGCCGAGATCCGCCACCTGGCCAAGCAGATCAAGCAGATGATCAACCCACGCTGGGCCTTCGCCTTGGAGCGCGACGGGGAGCCGGTGGCCGTCTGCCTGGCGCTGCCCGACGTCAACCAGCTCATGTTGAAGATCCGCAGCGGCCGGCTCCTGCCCACCGGCTGGCTGCCCCTCCTGTTCGGGATGAAGCGCCTGAAGCAGGTGCGTGTCATCGCTCTGGGGGTCCGGGCCGACGTCATGAGCGTGGGCCTGGGCCCGATGCTCTACTCAGAGATCGTGCAGCGCCTGTACGACGACGGCATCGAGACGGCGGAGGCGTCCTGGACGCTCGCCATCAACCACCGGATAAACAGCCAGCTGGAGGACATGGGGGCCCGCCGCTACAAGGTGTGGCGCCTCTACAAAAAGGACCTTTGACCCGGGACCTCGCTTCGGCTCGGCGAGGCGCCTAGCGCTCCCGGTTCAAAGGCAAGCCATGCCAGCCGCGGGCCAAGGCGTCCGCGAGCACCTGCGCCGAGGTCCGCTCGGGTCGCCAACCGAGCACCTTGTGCGCCTTGGCCACCGACAAGGCCAGCGGCCCGTCTATGAGGATGGCGCGGTCTACGCCGAACGGGGTGATGCCCAACCGCCGGCCCAGCCGCGAGCCGGCCAGCAGAGCCCAGCGTGGCACAGTGACGACGCGGCTGCCGGCGACGGCCGCCGCCTCCGGGGCGCTGAGCCAGTCCTGCGGGGCAATGTTGAACACCTCGCCGGCCACGCCCCGCCCCGGGCCCGCCAACGCTCGCCCGACCGCCTGAAGTCCGCCGACGGCGTCACCTTCGTCCAGCCACTGCACCGCCTGGCGCACGCCCCGTACGGCCGGGACAGCAAGGCGATAGCCCTGAACTGCGCGGGCCACCCTGGCATCGGCGTGAAGACCGAGCACGGCCGCCAGGCGCACGATGGCCCAGTTGCCGTGTTCCTGGGCACAGATGGCCTCAGACAGCAGCTTGTGGCCTCCATAGGGGCATTCGTGGTTAGGACGGGCGGGGTCGTCCTCGCCCAGGGGCAGGGGGTTGTCCGGCCAGGCGCCATAAACGGCGGCCGAGGACACCACTACGACGGCGCCGGGACGGGCCCGCAGGATGTTGCGGGTGCCGTCCACGTTCACTTCGGCCATCGTCGCCAAGCCGCCGGCGCCCCCGCCCTGCCAGACCTGGGCAGCCAGGTGGTAGAGGACGTCAACCCCCTCCAACGCCCGGCGGGCGGCGGGGTCACGGACGTCGGCGCACACGTGTACCGAGCGGGCGCCTTGCAGCCCGGCGAGGGACCGGCCCAGGGGGCGCCGGGCCACCGAACGCACCTCAGCGACTTCGGGGCTCGCGGCCAAGCGGGCCAGGAGCAGCCCCCCTATATGCCCGGTGGCGCCGGTCAGGCCCACCACCAGCCCCCCCGAGCTCATCCTGCCCGCCCGCCGTCCGGCGCCGAGGGAGGAGCGCCCGAGCTCAAACGCTGCCTTCGAGCTCCAGCAGGCCCAGGAGGCGCTCGCGCCCGGATTCGACCACGCCGTCGCGGGCGATCTCTTCGAAGGCATCGAGCGCCCTGTCGATCTGCTCCTCGGTGTGGGTGGCCATCACCGATGTCCGCAGCATGGGCCGCTGGACCGCCGGCGGGATGGAGCAGTTGGTGTACACGCCCCGGTCGAGCAGGGCTCGCCAGAGGATGCCCGTCCCGAGCAGGTCGTCGACGTGCACGGGCACGATGCAGCTCTCGGTGCCGCCCACATGGAAGCCGAGCTCGGACAAGCCGCGGCGCAGCCTCTCGGCCAGGGCCAGTACGGTCTGGCGGCGCCAGTCCTCTTCCCGGGCGATCTTGGCCGCGGCCAGAGCCGCCCCCAGGGAGGCGGGGACGTTGGACGCCGTGAACAGGATGGGCCGGCAGTACAGGCGCAAGTACTGGATCACCGCCGCCGGGCCGGCTATGAACCCGCCGCAACTGGCCAGGGACTTGGAGAAAGTGCCCATGATGAGGTCGGCCCGTACCCCCCGTGCCGCGGAGGTGCCCGAACCGGACGGGCCCACCACCCCCAAAGCGTGCGCCTCGTCCACCAGGAGGCGGGCCTGGTGCTGGTCGCACAGGGCCCGTATTTCCGCCAGAGGCGCCCAGTCGCCCTCCATCGAGTAGATACCGTCGACGGCGACGAGCACTCCCCCCGAACCTGGCTGCGAGCGCCACGACTGCAAGCCCCGGCGCAAACTGTTGGGGCGGTTGTGGCGGAAGGCCCGGAGCACCCCGTCGGCCAGGCGGGCCCCGTCCACCAGCGACGCGTGGGCGGCCGAGTCGCAAAAGACGGCGTCGCCCACCTGGACGAGGGTGGCTATAAGGCCCAGGTTGGCCGTGTAACCGGTGGTGAAGACCAGCGCCTGCTCCATGCCCACCCAGTCGGCCAGGAACTCTTCGAGCTCGGTGTGCAGCGGCAAGGTGCCGTTGAGCAACCGGCTGCCTGTGAGCCCGGTGCCATAGCGGGCCACGGCGTCCATGGCCGCCTTTTTGACCCGGAGGTCGGTCGTGAGGCCGAGGTAGTTGTTGGAGCCCAGCATGACCAGCTCCGACCCGCGGTAGGTGATCGTCGGGCCGATCTCGCTCGAGAGCTCACGGTAAAAGGGGTTGAGCCCGAGCGCCTCGGCGGCGGCCCACTGCTCGGGGACAGTGCACTTCTCGAAGATGTCGGCCGAGACCGGGACGGGGGCACCGCCGGCTCCATTGATATCACTCAACTGCCATTGCCCCAGCGCAGGTTCTCGACGCGCTTCTCCCACGCCTCGTGGCGGTTGCGAGCGTCCTGTATGAACGGGGACCAGCTGATGGCCTTGATGAGGCCACGGTTGACCTGCTCGGCGGGGGGCCGCAAAGGCCGCAGGATGTCGCAGAAGAGCACCACCCGGACCTCGTCAGTACCGTTCCAGGCCTCATGGGTGTAACCGTCGTCGAACAGAAGGCTCTTGCCCTCCTCCCAGTGAGCTTCCTCCCCGCCCACTTTTATGCCTGACGCCAGGGCGGGCTCGGGCACCTTCAGGGCCAGGTGGTAGCGCACCACCCCTCGCCACGGGCCCCGGTGGGGCGGGATGTGCTTACCCGGGGAAAGGATGGAGAAGAACCCCGTCACCAGGCCCGGGATGCTGTCGAGGAGCGCCGCCGTCTTCGGGCAGCGGCGGCAATTGGCCTCCGAACGGAACCCGTAGGCCAGGAAAAAGAAGGTCTTCCACCCGTCGTCGTTGCTGATCGAAGCCTGGTCTATGGAAATGTCCTGGAAATTGGGCAGCTCCTCGCGATGGCTGAGCACCTCGTCGAGCTCGGCCCGCACGACGGGCACCATCGCCTCCATACGCCCGACCCAGGGGAAGGTCTCGAGCGACAGGAAAGGCGTCGTCGGCACCAGTGAGTGCTTGAGCACCCAGCTCTCAGTGCTGTGCAGTGCCCGGGCCCCGATCTCGGTGGCTACGGTGACCGCCCGGTCCCGCAGTGCCACCGGCGTAGAGGTCGCAGGGTTCGAAGGGCTCGACATATAAGCGCAGGTTATCCCGCCGACCGTGAGCCGGGCGAAGATGGCTGCCCCTGACAGCGCCGGCCGCCCGGCGGCTAGCGACAACCGGCCCGGGCTACCATCTGGCCGGCCTGCGTCACCACTTGGGAACGTAGCCGCCCCGGCCCATCGAGGCGCTCTCCTGCCAGTCCATATCCTCGTCGACGCCGCCGGAGATCTCGGTGACCCAGTCCAGACGGTCCTTTAGGATGCGCTCCACGCCAGCCTGCAGGGTGGTGGAACTGACGGCGCACGAACTGCACGCGCCCTGTAGCTGCAGCTCGACCACACCGGTCTCCACGTCGGCGCTCAGCAGCAATAGATCTCCGCCGTCCTGTTGGATGATGGGGCGCACCATCTCGATGATCTCGGTCAGTTGGGCGAGGCGCGCCGACTTTTCCTCGTCAGTCAGCGCAGCGGTGGACAGCTCCGGTTCGTTGTGCATCTCATCCGCCATCTTGCCAAAGACGCGGCCGCTACCGGCTACCGCGTCAACCGCTCCCCCGTCCTTCCGCCCCTCGCCAGGGGCGCGGCGCAGCCACCGCCCCACCGTCACTGGCCCGGTGTCACTGACGGGAGGTGCGCCGCCAGCGCAGGTAGGCCTCCATGAACGGGTCCAGCTCGCCGTCCAGTACGGCGGCGACATTGCCCGTCTCGTAGTCCGTACGCAGGTCCTTCACGAGCTGGAAGGGAGCGAGCACGTAGCTGCGGATCTGGGAGCCCCAGCCGATCTGGGCCTTGGGGCCGGCCATAGCCGAGATCTCGGCGGCCCGCTCTTCCCGGGCGCGTTCGGCCAGGCGGGCGGCCAGGATCTGCATGGCCCGGGCCTTGTTCTGGTGCTGTGAGCGCTCGTTCTGGCACGAGACCACCAGGCCGGTGGGAAGGTGGGTGAGGCGCACGGCGGAGTCGGTGACATTGACGTGCTGCCCGCCGGCGCTGGAACTGCGGTATGTGTCGACCCGGAGGTCCTTCTCGTCGATGTTGACCTCGCCGGTCAAGTCCTCGAAGAACGGCACGACCGTCACCGCCGCGAAGCTCGTCTGGCGCCGGTGCTGGGAGTCGAAGGGGGACATACGCACCAGGCGGTGCACGCCGCGTTCGGAAGCCATCAAGCCGTTGGCGTAACGGCCCTTGATGATGAACGTGGCCGACAGGACGCCCGCTTCCTGGCCCAGGTTGACCTCGTCTATCTCCATGGCGAAGCCCCGGCGCTCCACCCAACGCTGGTACATGCGCAGCAGCATCTCGGCCCAGTCCTGGGCGTCGGTACCCCCGTCTTTGGCGTGCACCTCGCACACGGCGTCGAGCTCGTCGTGCTCGCCGGTGAACAGGGAGCGGAGCTCGAGCAGGCTGAGCTCGGAAGCCAGGCCGCCAACAGCCGCCTCCAGCTCACCGGCGACAGAGTCGTCGGCCTCCTCCTGCGCCAGCTGGTAGAGGATCTCAGCGTCCGCCAGCCTGGCCCCGAGCCCGTCCAGAAGGTCGACGTCGTCCTTCAGCGCCGCGTACTCCCGGCCGACCGCCTGAGCTCGCTCGGGGTCATCCCACAGGTCGGGGCGCACGAGCTCGGGCTCCAGCTCCACCAGGCGCTTTCTGGTCGTCTCGATATCGAGATATGCGGCCGCCTCGTCCAGGCGCCGGCGCAGGGCCGAGAGGTCCTCGGAAAGGTCCCGCAACTATTTCCCGTGGCAGAACTTGAACTTCTTGCCGCTCCCGCATGGGCACGGGTCGTTGCGGCCAGCGCGGTCGAACTCCGAAGCCGGGCCCGCCGCCACCCTTGCGGGGGGCACGGCACCGTCACCGGCGCCATCGCCGTTGGCGCGGGCACGCACTTCGCTCGCGCTGAGAGAACCGGCGCCGTCCTCGGCCGCGAATACCACTTCCTCGCCCGGGGCCGGGCCCGCCGCCAGGGCGCCGGCGATGGCCTGCGACCCGAGCACCGGGCCCTCGGGGGCGAGGTACTGGGCGCCGACCAGGCCGGGGTCGATGGCGGGCCGGTCCATGACTTGCACCTGGGCGTGCATGACGTACTTCACGTAGTCGTCGTCGATGCTCGACATCATCTGGCCGAACATCTCGTAGCCGTCACGCTGCCACTCGACCAGGGGGTCGCGCTGGCCCATGGCCCGCAGGTTGATGCCTTCCCGCAGGTAGTCCATTTCGGACAGGTGCTCCCGCCAGCGCTGGTCGATGAGCTGGAGCATGATCTCGCGCTCGAACTGGCGCATGGTGTCGGCCGGGTCCCCGTCGGGCGGGGCGGGCATCGACTGCTCCTTCTTGTCGTAGAACTCGATGGCCTCGCCTACGAGGGCTTCGTAGAGCGAGTCCGTGCCGACCAGGTCCTTCAACGACTCCACGCTCTGCTGGGTGGGGAAGTACAGCCGGGCCTCGGTCAACAAGCCGTCCAAGTCCCATTCCTCGTGGAAGTCGGAGGGGCAGTGCGCCCGTATCATCGAGTCGAGGGCCGACGTGATCACGTCGATGGTGCGCTGGCGGAGATCCTCGCCCTCCATGACCTGGATGCGCCGGGCATAGACCACCTTGCGCTGCTCGTTCATCACCTCGTCGTACTTGAGGACGTCCTTGCGCACCTCGGCGTTGCGGGCTTCGACGTTGTGCTGGGCCCTTTCGATGGCCCGGGTCACCATGCGGTTCTCGATCGGGATGTCCTCGGGGAACCGCCCCATAGCCCACTGCATCATGCCCTGGGCGAACAGGCGCATGAGCTCGTCCTCGAGGGAGAGGAAGAACCGGCTCTCGCCGGGGTCGCCCTGGCGACCGCTGCGGCCCCGTAACTGGTCGTCGACCCGTCGGGCCTCGTGGCGCTCGGAGCCGAGGACGTACAGCCCGCCCAGCTCCCGTACCTGGTCGCCTTCGGCCCCGCATTCCTCTTTGTACTTGGCGAAAAGCTCGTTGAAACGAGCGATGCCCTCCTCGCTCGTGAGCTCGAGGCCCTCGGCCCTGACGGACTCCTGGGCCAGGCCCTCGGGGTTGCCACCGAGCAGGATGTCGACGCCGCGGCCGGCCATGTTGGTGGCCACGGTGACCTGGTGCAGCCGACCGGCCTGGGCGATCACAGCCGCCTCCCGGAAGTGCTGCTTGGCGTTGAGGACCTGATGGGGGATGCCGCGCTTGGCGAACAACCTCGACAGGACCTCTGATTTCTCCACCGAGGCTGTGCCTACGAGCACGGGCTGGCCCTTGTCGTACCGCTCGGCCACGTCGCCCACCACGGCGTTGAACTTCGCCTTCTCGGTGCGGTAGACGTAGTCGGGGAAGTCCTTGCGCACCATCGGCAGGTTGGTCGGGATGGGGACGACCTGGATCTTGTAGGTCGAGCCGAACTCCGATGCCTCCGAAAGGGCCGTGCCCGTCATGCCGGAGAGCTTGCTGTAGAGGCGGAAGTAGTTCTGCAGGGTCACGGTGGCCCAGGTGTGGTTCTCTTCCTTGATCGGGACCCGCTCCTTGGCTTCGACGGCCTGGTGCAGGCCGTCGGACCAGCGCCGGCCCTCGAGGACGCGGCCCGTGAACTCGTCGACGATCTTCACCTCGCCGTCGGCCACGAGGTACTCCTTGTCCTTCTTGTACAGCTCCTTGGCCTGCAGCGCCTTGGTCAGTTGGTGCACCAGGTTGGCCGTGCCCAGGTCGTAGAGGTTGTCGATCCCGAGCAGGCTCTCGACCTTTTCTATCCCGACCTCCGTGGGGGCGACGGTGCGCTTCTCCTCGTCCACCTCGTAGTCCGTCTCCCGGGCCAGGCTGCGGGCCACCCCGGCGAACTGGTAGTACAGGCGGGCAGACTCGCTCGAGGGGCCCGAGATGATGAGCGGCGTGCGGGCCTCGTCGATCAGGATCGAGTCAACCTCGTCGACGATGGCAAAGGGGTGGCCCCGCTGGACCATGTGCTCCAGGCTCCGGGCCATGTTGTCACGCAGGTAGTCGAAGCCGAACTCGGTGTTGGTCCCGTAGGTGATGTCGCAGTTGTAGGCGTCCTTCTTGTCCTGCCACTCGGGCATGTCCGGGGTCACCCGGCCCACCGTGAGCCCGAGGGACCTGTGGATCTTGCCCATCCAGTCCGCGTCGCGCGAAGCCAGGTAGTCGTTGACCGTCACCACGTGCACGCCCTTGGCTTCCAGGGCGTTGAGATAGACGGGAAGGGTGGAGACGAGCGTCTTGCCTTCGCCCGTCTTCATCTCGGCGATCCAGCCGAGGTGCAGGGCGGCCCCGCCCATCAGCTGCACGTCGTAGTGGCGCTGGCCGATGGTGCGCTTGGCCGCCTCGCGCACGACGGCAAAGGCCTCCGTGAGCTGGTCGTTGAGGTCTTGGCCGTTGGCCAGGCGCTCTCGGAACTCTATCGTCTTGTGGGCGAGATCCTCGTCCGAAAGGGCTTCTAGCTCTGGCTCCAGAGCATTGATGTCCGGCGCGAGGGACTGCAGTGCGCGCAGCTTCTTCCCCTCGCCCATCCGCAGGAACTTGGTCAGGACGCTCATAGCACTCTCCAAACTACCAGCAGGCTCCGGCGAACTCAGCCCGCCGGGCTCCTCCAGGCCTCGAACGCGCTAGTCAAGCCGGGCGCGCCGCCTGGGGGCGGCCCGCAGCGTCACTGTCTCTTCGAGGCCCCGGCGGCTGACCTGGTCTTTGACCCCACACTCGCCTGCTGCGTCGCTCGGCGGACCGGCGGCGGCGGCACATGCCCAACACCACCGGCGCCCCGCTCCTCGTCGTCTCCACCCCGGGCCGAGGGTCGGCCCGCCGGCAGGCAGGACTTACTCCTAAGCCGCACCATGCTCAGCAACCACAGGTTGCCTTACGTGGGTCGTTTTGCCTGCGGCTGGCATCGACTTGCAACCACAGACCCGCCGAAGCCCAACTTTAGGCTAGCAGAGGCAGGGCGGCGGGCGGCACTAGACGTCCCGGGCACCGCCGAGGCGCTTCTTCATCCACATGAGGACGTCGATCGGGCCCGGGTCTATCCCGGCGTCGGCGGCCAGCCAGAGCGAAACGTAGTCACCGAAGTACGTGAGGTCGAACAACTGGGCCAGTTCGCCGTCGCCTTGCGCCCGGACCTCGATGACGTCGCTCACCCAGGGCCGGACGATATCGGCAACGATGTCGAAGCGCCGCCCGACCTGAGGGTGCTCGCTGTCGTGGCGCAGGCTGACCAGGCACATCCCCGAGCTCACCTGCTTGGACGCCTCGGCCCACCCGCACACCTCGTTGTGGCACAGCTCGGGCTGGGTGGCCGAGAAGGCCAGGCGCTTGGCGTTCTCGTTGACCTGGGCCTTCCAGCGCAGGCCGGCCACGTAACCGAGCGGCCCCCCGCCGTGGACGACCGGCACCGACGCCCCTATGCGCCGGGCCACCTCGGCCGCCTCGGAGGAGCTCCCGGCGGCGACGAACTCGTCACGTCGCCGCTTGAGCTGCTCGACGGCTCTTTCGACCCAAAGGTCGGCTCCGGGCAGCAAGCCCATCCGCCACAGGACAACCAGGAGCGGCACCGACATGGCCCCGAAGGCGACCCGGGGCCAGGGCACCGGGGGTACTCCTATGCACGGGGCCCCCCACGCCTCGGCCAGGCGGACAAGCTCACCGCCGCCCGCTATAACTACCATCTTGGCCCCGGCCAGGGCGGCGTCCGTGGCCGCCTCTACCGTCTCCTCAGTGGCCCCCGAGCACGAGACGGCGAAGACGAGGGACGCCTCGTCCACGAAGTTCGGGCACTCGTAGCCTTTTACGACCGTCACCGGGACCGGCAGCAGCGGTGAGGCGATGGCCTGGAGCACGTCACCGGATATGCCGCTACCGCCCATGCCGATGACCACCACGTTCTGGATGTCCTCGCGCCGCGGCAGGCCCTTTATCGTGGCCGAGCCCCGGAACGCTTCCTGGACCTGTTCGGGGAAGATGTCGGCTTGGCCGAACATCCCGTCCGTGTCGAGTACTGGCACCTATCGCTCCTCGGATCGAGCCTCGAAATTAGGCTTTATGCCCTCGGCCGCCGCTTTGTTGACCAGTCTCTCGTGCTCCGCCGCGTCAACACTCTCGGCGTCGTCTATGAGCATGTCGGGGATGTCATCTTTTATCACATAGCGCCGCCGCAGACGCGGGTTGTAAAGCGACCCCTCGTCGGCGAAATAAAGCAGTGGTCCCTTGTCCTGCGGGCAGGCCAGGATCTCGAGGAGCATCGGGTCGAGGGCCATGGGTTATGAATGCTCCTTTATGAGAGCCTGCAGCTCGCGTGTGCGGGCGTCGCAGGCGGCCCGGTCCCCGGCCTCGACGTTGAGGCGCACGAGGGGCTCGGTATTGGAAGGCCTTAAATTGAACCACCAGCTGCCGAAGTCCACGGTCAAACCGTCCAGCCGGGACTGACTGGCTTGCGGGTTGGAGGCGGCGAAAGACTTGCCGATGGCGTCGATGACGGCGGCCGGCCGGGAGGCCTCAGTGTTTATTTCGCCTGATTGGGCGTAGGGCTCGAACGGCTTGCGCAACTCAGAAAGAGGCACGCCGGCCCGGGAGATGACTTCCAGGACGACCAGCGCGGCAATGGAACCGGAATCAGCGTTGTAATTATCACGGAAATAGTAGTGGCCCGAGTGCTCGCCGCCGAACACCGCGCCCGTCTCGGCCATGACGCCTTTTATAAAGGAGTGGCCGACCCTGGTCACGACCGGCGTCCCCCCGTTTTCGCGGACCACCTGGGGCACCACTTTGGAGCAGATGAGGTTGTGCAGGACGGTCGAACCCGGGTATTTGTCGAGCATGGCCCGAGCCACTATGGCTGTGGTCGTCGACCCGCTCACAGGTTCGCCCTTGTCGTCCACCAAGAAGCAGCGGTCGGCGTCCCCGTCAAAGGCCAGACCGACATCGGCGCCCCTGGCCAGCACCGTCGCCTGCAGGTCGCGCAGGTTCTCCGCCTGCAGGGGGTCGGCCGGGTGATTGGGGAAATTGCCATCGAGTTCGGGGTAGAGCATCTCCAGTTCGAAGGGCAGGCCGGCGAAGACGGCCGGGACCACCAGTCCCCCCATCCCGTTGGCGGTGTCCGCGATCACCCGCAGTGGCTTGAGCACGCTGGCGTCGACGAAGCTGCGGGCCTTGGCGGCGTACTCGGCCAGGACGTCGCGGTGGCTCACCGTCCCCCGCTCCGGCCCGGGCATCACCCGGAACTGCCCCCGTTCCACGGCGTCGCGGATCTCGGCCAGCCCGGACTCGATCCCGACCGGCTTGGCCCGGGCCAGGCAGAGCTTGATGCCGTTGTAGCGCGCCGGGTTGTGCGAGGCGGTAAACATGGCGCCCGGGGCTTCCAGCGCACCGGTGGCGTAAAACAGCTCGTCGGTCGAGACCAAGCCGAGCAGGACGACGTCCACGCCGGCGGCGGTCACGCCCTCGGTGAAGGCCTCCACCAACTCGGGCCCGGACGGCCGCATGTCCTGGCCGACCAAGACCCGAGGGGCGCCGGCAAAGACGGCGAAGGCGCTGCCCACCTTGCGGGCCAGCGCCGCGTCGAGCTGGTCGGGCACGATGGCGCGGATGTCATATGCCTTGAAGATGTCGTCGAGAGAGGCCATGTTCACTGTGTCCGGTTCACTGTGTCCGTGGACAAGCTAACAAACCCGACGCGTCCCTACGCCTCTCGGGTGGCCGGGGCATCTTCGCCGGGCTCGGCGGAGCCGCCGGCCACAACGCCCGCACCATTACCGCCGTCGGCCCCGTGACCGCTCCCGGCCCCGTTGTGGACGTCGGCGTCCTCGTCGTCGGTGGCACCGGCACCGTTGTGGACGGCCCCGGGGCCCTCAGCGGGCGACGACGGCTCGCGCCCCCATGCCCCCTTCAGAGCATCCCCCAGGTAGGACATGTCCGCCGCCCAGTCGGGCATGCGCACCATGCCGGTACGGCGCACCGAGCGCACGGGGGCGACGGGCCGGCGCACCAGGACCACCAGGCCGATCAGTCCCAAGATGGTGAGGGCCCAGCCCGCGTAGTCCACGGGCGTAGTGCCGTACGACAGGCTCACGTGGTGAGAGGTCGGGACCACCACCATCAAGTTGGGGCTGACGCGGTAGGGCCCCGTGGCCCCCGACGCCTGCCAGTTGGGGAAGTAGGAGATGCTGACCAGTACGGGCACGCCCGTCCGGGAGACGTCGAAGCTGATCGAGGCGTTGTGTTCGACGATGTGACTGACCGTCGTGGACGGCTCCGGCTGCACGGGCAGGCTGTTGACCACGCCGATCTTGGAGTCCCCGTAGGGGACCCTGGCCCAGGACGAGGGCCCGCTGGCAGCCAGGTAGACGTCCCAGTCCGCGGGGGTGTCGTACCAGGTCGTCATCACGCTCAAGTACTTCGGCTGGCTCGAGTTGTTGAGCCCGTCCATGACAACAGGCTGGTCGGCCAAGGGGCGCACCCGGGGCGAGCCGAGGACCATGTAGACCTTCCAGAACTGGCGCTGGATGCCGGTCGGCCCGCCGGTGTTGCCGGCGTAGCTGATCTCGAAGGGCCCCAGCGTGTCGATGAGCTTCAGGGAGGGGTCGGCGGCCGCCTGTTGCTGGAGCTCGGTATTGAGCGCCATGTAGTACTTGACGCCGAGCATTTGCAGGTGCTCGGCACCGAGCGTCACGTCGGGCCCGCTGGCATAGGGGATCCCGACCATCGGGTCGGACGGCTGGAGCGACAGCTCCGACTGGTCGATGAAGTGGAACGGGGTCGTGGCCGAGGCCTCGTAGTAGAGGCCCTCCATCGAGTCGATGCACCCGTTGGTCCAGTAAGGCAACATCGTGAGGGCGTCCGGCGTGCCGTAGTTGTTCATCTGGGACTGGTACTCCCACATGAGGTCGCCACAGCCGTAGGTCTTTGAGAGCTTCTCGAGGGAGGTGACGATGTCCTCGTACTCGGGCCAGCGGGTCTTGGCGCACGCCGCCGCTTCGCCGGGGTCGGTGGCCAGGGACGTGCACCCGGCCTGGTAGCCGCTGTAGTTCCAACTGATCCAGCTCGGGATGTAGGACTCGCTCTTCTGGGGTATGCCGAGGAACTCGTAATCGCCGTTGGCCACACCATGCTCGCCCGGGAGTATGCGCAGCGGGAAACCCACCCACACAAGGACCAGCACCAGGACGATGAGGGGCGCCGGCAGCATCGCCGCCCGCAGCGTCACCAGGTAATTGGTGCTCCGCTGCGCCACCAGCCAATAGAGCTCGGCCACCGCCAAGGCGGCCAGGACGTAGAGGGCCAGGAACCAGAAAGGCAGTACCCGGTTGTTCCACAGGATGCTCTGGGGCATGAAGCGGAAGGCCAGGGCGGCCAGTACGGCCATGATGGAGAAGAACTCCCCGATCCGGCGCCGGTTGACCAGGCTCAGCCCTGCACCGAGGGTGGCCAGCACGAACAGCCACGTGTCATTCGGGTTGCTCTGGGGGAACAGGCCGGCCAGGTAGTCCGTGTTGCGCGTGTAGCCCATGTTGGTGACATAGGGGAACCGCAGTTCAAACGGCAGCGCCCACCACGCGGCGATGCACCCGGCGACCACAAGGGTGGGCACCGCCCACCACAGCGCCCCCCGCCAGTCCCGGTTGCGCAACCCGTAGAGCACGATGAGCACGATGAGGCCCATGGCCGCGAACATCGTCGGGTCGATGTGGGACATGAACGTGCAGGCGAACAACACCGCCGCCAGGGCGCGGTAACGGCCCGTCTGCAACCCGCGCATGACGACGCCGAGGAACACCAGGGCGAACCACAGGCTCCAGGCGAAGGCAAACTCGCCGGCCAGCGTCGAGGGGATATTGCCCCCGTAGATCGAGTACTCGGTACCGAACATATAAGGCAATGTGGCCGCGGCCAGGACCGCGGGCACGGGGAAAGGCGCCTTCGCCATGCGCCCCATGAGCCAGCCCGCCACCGGCATAAGGATCATGGGCGCGGCGGTGCCGAGCTTGAAGGCGATGTCGTAGGGGAACACCTGGGCCAGGGCGACAATGCTGTAAACGGGCATCGGGAAATAGAAGGTCACGGCCGGGAACCCGTCCCAGTTGGACGACGTCCAGCCCGTCAGGCGGAGGTTGGGCAGCAGTTGGTGTTGGGCTATCCAGGGCAGGATCACGTGCGCCCCGGTATCACCGCCAGCGACGGTGGTGTTGCGGAACAGGTTGGACGGCTCGAACTGCACGAGAACGAAGATCACGGAGGCCGCCACGACCACGAAGGTGACGAACTGCTCAGGCCTCCCTATCCTGCGGACCCTCTCCCATAACCGGTTGTTGCCGCCCTGGAGAGCATGGCGGGGCCCGCCTGCCGGGCGGTAGGTGGTGGCTTCGTCGGAGCTGGCTTCCTCGGCGCTCTCATCAGGCACCACGCTCCAGTACCCCTCCCCCGCCGCCGTCCCAACCTCGGCCGCCGTCCCAACCTCGGCCGTGGGCCCTGCACCTGCCGCCGATGACGCGCCGGCCCGCTCGTCGGTGTAGGCCATTGGTAGCCATTCTGGTCGGTGCCGAGGCATCTGTGAAGCCGGGCCGCCACCGGGCCTCCCGGGCGGCCCTGCTCGCCTCAGCGTTCGACGGTAGCCAGGTCGAGCACCCCGGCCAGAGACAGGACCCCGTCCCGAGTCTCCCACCACCGCAGGTCACAGAACGAGCAGCTATGAAGGCCGACCAGCTCACCGCTGACGACCATCTGGATCACCACCAGCTCTCTGGTCTCACAGTTCGGACACTTCACGGTGAAACTCTCCTCGGGTACCAGTTTGCTGCCAGGGCCCGCGACACCATCCCGTACCCGGGATGTGATGCGGCTGGTAGTCCATCGGCAAATCGGCCGCCCGACCTTAGCCAGTCCCCCTAGACCGGGGCACCAAAGCCCCAGACGGCGAAGATGGGGACGCCGGCGACCGGGACGCCGGAGACAGGGGCGTCAGAGGATCGAACTGAGCCGACTGCCGCCGTTTGTGCCTGGCCCCTTACCCTGCCCTTTGGTACCCGGCCCCTTGGCGTTGGGGGCGCCCTTGGCACCCGCGCCGGCGGCGGTACCAGTACTCGGGGCCCCGGGCCGGGCTTCATTGTCGAGGGTACCGCCAGGCGTGGCGGTACCGGGGCTCGGGACGGCACCGGCCGAGGTACCGGCCACTGACGGGACCGCCGCGGGCGGGTCGCCCTCCGCCGGGCCGAACCTCGATGCCCGACGGTCCACGCAAAACCATCCCCTCGGCACCCTCAGGTTGTCGGCGTGGCGCTCGCACAATGGCCAAACATGGGCGGCCATCCTGCGGTCCTGGGGCCCGGCGTCGCTAGCATCGTCGTCCAACCACGCACAACGCGCGTCATAGTCGTAAGCGAGCCAGGCGGCCGCCTTCCCGTAACAAGCCGGGCGGGCGCAGTGTGCGGCGTTCACGATGTCGAAACTACCGCAGCTAGGGCGCCCAACCGGGCTCCCGGGACGCCGGTCGGTGATATGCGCACCGCCCGGCCTAGGATTGAGGGTCTATGAGCCGGCAACCAGGAGACATGAGGTCACGCCAGCCCGACCGGTCAAACGGTAACAACCCGCCTACGGGGCCTGACCGCTCCTGGCGGTGGGTCCTGATGGCCCTCGCCGCCGTTGTGCTCGTGGCCTTCCTGGTCTCCAACCTGATGTCGGCGACCCAGGCGCCCACGGTCAAGTACAGCGCGTTCGTCAACGAGCTCGAGCACGGCCTGGTAAGGAGCGCCGAGGTCAACAGCAACAACGGGGTTATCCAGTTCACGGGGACAAATGGCGTCCTTTACCAGACCCAGGGGCCGGTGGGCGGCGTTGTAGTGGACACCACCGAGGTGTCGATGCTCCAGAAGTACCTGGGCGATAAGGGGGGCCTGTCCTTCAGTTCCCCGGGCAACTCGTGGTTCATAAGCCTGCTCCCCACGTTGATCCTGATCGGCGTGGTCGTGCTCGTCTTCGTCTGGATGGCCCGGCGCGCCCAGGGCCAGATGGGCGGGATCATGTCCATCGGGCGGAGCCGCGCCAAGGTCTATACGACCGAACGGCCCCGGACAACTTTCGCCGACGTAGCCGGGTACGAGGGCGTAAAAACGGAAATCCGAGAAGTCGTGGACTTCCTGCGTTCTTCGGCGCGGTTCAAAGAGATCGGGGCCAAGATCCCCAAAGGGGTGCTCCTGGTCGGACCGCCGGGCACAGGCAAGACCCTTTTGGCTCGCGCCGTGGCGGGCGAAGCCGGGGTGCCGTTCATGTCGGTCACGGGCTCGGACTTCATGGAGATGTTCGTCGGGGTCGGTGCCTCCCGCGTGCGCGACCTCTTCCAGAACGCCCGCAAACAGGCACCGGCCATCATTTTCGTCGACGAGATCGACTCCATCGGGCGCAAGCGAGGGGCTGGGCTGGGCGGTGGCCACGACGAGCGCGAGCAGACGCTCAACCAGATGCTGGCAGAGATGGACGGCTTCGAGGCCACCGAAGGCATCGTCATGATGGCGGCGACCAACCGTCCCGACATCCTGGACCCGGCGTTGCTGCGGCCCGGCCGCTTCGACCGCCAGATCGTGGTACCCCTCCCCGATCTCGAGGAGCGCCTGCCCATCCTGAAGGTGCACTGCAAGGACAAGCGCATCGGCCCCGACGTCGACCTGATGGTCGTGGCCCGGGGCACCCCGGGGATGAGCGGTGCCGACCTCGCCAACCTCGTCAACGAGTCCGCGCTCCACGCGGTGAGGCGCAGCGCCTCGGCCATCGCCATGGCCGACTTCGACGCCGCCCGAGACCGGGTGCTGATGGGCCAGCGGCGGGAGTCGACCGTCTTGTCGGAGAAGGAGAAGATGGCCACCGCCTACCACGAGGGTGGCCACGCTGTCCTGGCCTATGTGCTCCCTGACGCCGACCCCGTCCACAAGGTGACGATCCTGCCGACGGGCATGGCGCTCGGCGTCACCCAGCAGTTGCCCATCGAGGAACGTCACACCTATTGGCGTGAGTACATCGAAGACGCTCTTTGCGTGATGATGGGCGGCCGCTGCGCCGAGGAGCTCATCTTCGGCACGCTGTCCACCGGCGGCTCGAACGACCTCCAGAGGGCCACCGAGATGGCCCGCAAGATGGTGCGCGAGTTCGGCATGTCCGAACGCGTCGGCCCGATGGCGTGGGGCAACGGCGGCGAGGTCTTCCTGGGCGACGACCTGATGCACACCCGCGATTACAGCGACGTCACCTCCCGGGTCATCGACGAAGAGGTCGAACGGATCCTGCGGGACCAGGAAGCCAGAGCACTGAGGCTGTTGCGCGAACACCAGCATGGGCTGGCGGCCGTCGCCCAGGCTCTCATCCAGCGCGAGACGATCAACGGTCTTGAGGTGGCCCGGATCGTGGACCAGGCCTACGGGCGGCCGGTGCACGACCAGCTGACGGTGCCCAGCTTCGCCACGGTGCTGGCCAATGGGGCCGGGCACGATCCCGAGGCCTTCCCCGGAGAGGCTCCCGGGATGGGTGGGGGCCCGGGGGCGACTTTGCAGTCCGCTCGGGCCGATGGGCTCTTGGCGCCGGACGGCCCGCACGCGCCGGGCGCCCCGCCGGTGCCTGGTACCACTCCCACGAGGTGAAGCCGGGCGTCAAGCCACCCCCGTACCGGGGCGTACGCGGGCGTCACCGTAGCACTGGGATGGGGCGGCGCTTCTGGGCCGCTCTTATCGCCCTCGTGGTGCTGGCGGCGGTGATCGTCGGGGTGCTGGTGGTGGAGAGGCACCACGGCACCGGTACCGGTGCAGGCAAGAGCGCGACCGGAGCCGCCGGTGCTCATGGGACCGGGGGCAAGACCACCTTGAAAGCCAAGCCACGGCCGGTGCCGCCTCCCGACGTCTCCGCCACGGTGCTGGCGAAGCGCCTGCCGGTGCCTGTCACTCGGGCCGTCGTGCTGGCCGGGCCAGGCCCGGATCTGGTCGTGGCCGGAGGGCTCACCCCGACGGGGACGTCGGGGAACGGGGCGTTCCTGCTCAACCCCGGTACGGGCGCCATTCGCCTGGTGGCCGGCCTGGTAACGGCCGAGCACGACGCCTCCGGCGCCGTGCTGGCCGGCCACGACGTGATCTTCGGCGGGTACGTGGCAGGCGCTGGGACAGGGGCCACCGGTACAGGGGCCGGCTCGACGGCCAGCTCCACCGTCCAGATCTTTAAGGCACCGTCGGGCGCGGTGGTACCCGCCTCGGCCGTGCCCATGGCCACAGCCACGGCCGGGCTGCCCCAACCCCGTGCCGGCTCGACAACGGTCATCATCGGGACGACCTGCTATGTCGTTGGCGGCGCCGAGGGAGCTTCAGCGGACCGGGAGGTGTTGGCTACGACGGACGGCCGCACGTTCCGGGCCGTCGCCTCCCTGCCCGTCCCCGTCGAGTACCCGGCCGTCGCCGCGGTGGACGGTCGCATCTTCGTTTTCGGGGGCACCACCGTGGGCGGCCGCGCCAGTGCGCCGGTCGACGACATCCAGCGGGTCGACCCGGCGACGGGACAGGCCAGTGTCGTGGGCCACCTGCCCACGCCCCTGGAGGGCGCCGGCGCGGCCACGCTCGACGGCCACATCTACATCGCCGGCGGCTATACGGGTGTAGCGGTCGAGGGCACCGTCTGGGGCTTCGAACCGTCCACCGCCACCGTGGTCGTCTCGGGCCACGTGGTGCCCGTGTCCTTCTCCGGCCTGGCCGTGACGGGGACCACAGCGTGGTTGGTGGGCGGCCAGTCCGCAGGCCGGCCGGTCGGCACCGTGCAGGCCTTCAGGCCCGTGACCGCTCAGCCCCCCGGGGTTAGGACCACGACGGGCGCCAAACTGACGCCGGTGGCGGGTGGGACGGCGTAGGAGTCCTTTTCGACCAGCACCGGCTGCGAGCTCGACACGACGAGGACCTGGTCCGTGTCCACACCGCTCAGGGCCTCTTCCCCATGCTGGCCCGCGGCCACCACCAGGGCCGGCACGCCGGCCACCGGCTCCCGCCGGCCATCGGACACGGACTCGACCGACACCACCGCCGGCCTGGTACCGGGGTTGACGAGCTCCAGCCGGATGCGGGGTTCCAGGACCTGGACGTTCGGCGCCACGAGCCACTGCTCGGCCGGGACCGCCTCGCCCAGCAAGCTCGCCGTCCCGCGGTACAGGGAGGGTTTACCGGCCGTGACCGAGCGTTCGGCCACGACCGCCACGCCGTTGGTGCTCCGCATGTGGACGGCATAGGCGATACCCGGCAACGCCCACGGCTGACCGTTGATCGTCAGTACCGAGGTGCCGTACGGGCCCACGGTCAGCTGTTGGGAGCTCCCGAGCCCCTCTCCGGCGCCTGCCGCCACCAGGCTCAGGTCCAGCTGCGCCGTGCCGCCACCGGGGTTATAGACCACATACCTTTCGGTAAAGCCCGGGCCGTCGCCTCCCTCGGGCCACCACCACGAAGTCGACGGCTGAGCCGCGCCGAGGGTGAGGCCCGTCCCGGGCTGGGGGAGGACTGGGTCCAGCGCACCGGGGGTCCCCAGGCGCGGGGCCCGGGCTGGCGGCTTGGTCACGATCTCGGTCTGAAAGGCCACGATCCCCCCGGCGCGGGTCGTGACCGTTACCGCGATCTGCGAGCGCCGGCGCAGGTGGCTCCCAAGGTCGAGCACGGTCAGGCCCTGAGCCGGCACGACCACACCACGAAAAGCGTCCGGCGCCTCTTGGCCCAGCTCGGTCGTGAAAGAGAGGTCGGCCACGGCCGCCTCCGGGTAGGGGTTCAGCAGGGAAATGTCGTCCGAGGCGTTCCGCAGGACTGCCCCGTCGGGGAAGTACCACTGCGAAGAGGTACTGGAGGCGCACGGCTGGCTCGCCGATCCCTCGTGCGTGCTGATCACCTGGCTGACGCTCGCCATTCCCCCGAAGAGGGTGACGACCGCCCCTACCCATTGAGCGGGCGAGAAGAACGGGCTGGCGGGGAGGTCCTCAGGGATGAGCTGGTCAGACCCCGAGGGTACCGAGAGGTCCAGCTGTGATGCCGCGCCGGACGACCAGACCAGGCTCACTGTCGCTTTGACGGGCCCGGGCCCCGCGTTGTCCACCAACAGGTCCCCAGGAGCGGTCCCGCCGGGCGAGGTCGCCCCGGCGCAGTACCACGACGAGGACAGTGCCAGCGCCGGAGCCAAGCTGGGGGTGGGCACCACGAGAGCAACGGCCTGGGCGCCACCTGCCCCCGCCGGGCGCCCGAGGATGCCGGCCACGACCAGTAGGCAAACGAGGAGCGCCACCACAGGCAGGCGGCGGACCTCAGCCAAGGCTCTCGCCCTCCAACGCCCGTGACCAGTCGATCTCGGCCACCCCCGTGCCCGCTGCGCCTGCGTCCAGGCTGACCAGTGTGAGCTGAGTCCCGAGCCTGGCTCGCAGGCGCAACACCGCCGCCCACAACGCCAATGCCCATACGACGAGCATGACGATGTCGATCACGTGCTGGCCGAGCGAGCTCTCCCGGCTAATGGTCACGGTCCGGGTGCCGGTGGGCAGCGCCCAGGCACTCGCCCATCCGAGCACGGTCTGGTCGGCCAGTTCCCGGCCACCGGAGCGGAGCTGCCACGTGCCTTCCGGCACAGCACCTAGGACCACCACGGGCGGGGCCGGGCCCGTGGCTGCCGATCGGGCCGCCGGCACCGCCAGGGGCCGGCCCCCCGAACTGGTGGCAGCCAACGGTTGGTCGGCACTCAGGTCGAGGCGCTGGAGGATGGACGCCACCGCCCAGGGACCGCCTGCCGCCGGCAGGTCGATGTTTGGGGCAAGTACGGAAAACAGCGGGGCCCAGGCCGCGTTTTCGAACACGCGGTACGAAGGGTCGGCCCCTACGGGCACGAGGTCGACCTGCTGGGCCAGCTGCGTGACCAGCTGGTCCAACGCCGGGACCGCCCCCGTCGGTACCACCACGTACCTCACCGCCAGCGGGGCGAGCAGCCGGCCCAGGGCCGTCGTCTCGCCTTGCTCGGTCCAGCGCAGGTCCGCAGCGACCAAGGAGCTGAGCGCGGAAGGAGCGGGCGCCCACAGCTGGGCCGCCGTGGGCAGGCCGTCGAGCGAAGTGGCAAAGGCGACGCCGTCCACCGAGCCTTCTGAGGCCAGGGGCAACGAACTGGCACTGCCCAGCCACAAGGCCCGGTAATCACCCGCCTGGGAGCCCGTCGGGAAAGCGAAGGCGCTCTCGGCCCCGCTCGGGGGCGCACCCCACTGGCCGTTGCCCACCCAGGAGAACAGCGGCAGGGCGGCGGCCACGACGGCCAGTGCCCCTATAGCGGGGACGGCCTGGCGCCAGCCGAAGCGGTAGCCGGGCACGTCGACCTCGACCGAGGTGGCGCCCACCGCCACCAGCAGCACCATGGCAGCACCGGCGGGCGCCAGCAGAAGCTCGAGCGGGGGGACGGGGAACCACCCCCTGGAGCCGGCCCAGGCCAGGCCCAGAAAAGCTACGACCACCACCCAGAGGCGGGCGGCCAGGGCCAGGCGCCACGACCGCCCGATGAGCAGCGGGATGGCCGCCGCCACGGCCACGGCCCAACCGAGCGGACCGCCCCCGTACGGACCGGTCTGGAGGCGCAACAGATCGCTCAGCCCCAGCGCGTGCAGCGCGCCCGACGGAGTGCCTATGGCGCTCGACCAGGACCCAAGTGACGCGAAGGACCAGGGGGCCAGGGCCACCAGTGCCACCACGGTGCCGATCAGCGAAGCCACGAGGTACCTGAACCCGCCGTTGCCGCGGCCGGCCAGCAAAGAACCGACCAGCAGGGACACCCCCAGCACCGGCACCAGTAACACCACCGCCGGGGCTAGCGAGCCGGCCAGCGCTACAGCCGCGCTCAAGGCCAGGAGCCGGGGCCAGGCCCGGTCCCATGGGACGAACGGGTACGGCGCCCGGGCACCCAAGCGGCAGAGCATCCCGATGACCCAGGGCGACACGGCATACGCGATCAGACCGGCCCAATGCCCCTGGGCCAGCGCATTGAAAGGGATGGGCAGAGCGGCGTAGAGGATGGTGGCAGCCAGCCTGCCGCGTTGCGACCCGAAGTCACGGGTCTGCGCGTAGGCGCCCCACGGGCCGAGCAGGAGCGGGGCGAAAACCAGGATGTGAACAGCGAAGTTGGCCGAGCCCAGGGCGATCAGCCCGACGACGCCCATCAAGAGGAGGCCGGGAGGGGCAAAGGCCGAGCTGCTCAGGCCCCCAGCTCCGGCGCCGTTCCACCAGCTGTGCCACCACCCGCCCACGCCCTCGCTCAGGGAAGGCAACTGGCCTACGAGCGGCAAGGGCTGACTCAGCACATCGCGCGAGCCGATGACCAGCAGTACGACGACGACAGCACAGGTGATGGCGGTGGTTTTCCAGCTCAGGAGGGAGCCCGGGCGCCGGACGGCGGCGAGGACGGCCGCGCTCGCCCGTCGCTCCCCATCCGCGGAGGTGGCGGGGTAGGGGTGGGCCGACGACACGCCGTTCGACAGTGGGCCGGCTGGCGAGCTAACCGGGTGCAGGCCCGCCGACGAAGCACCGTTGGGCACACCGTTCGACACGGAGCCCGTTGTCGACAGGCCCTCCGATGACGGGCCCTCGGACAACGGGCCCTCCGACAACGGGCCCTCGGACAACGGGCTGGCCGGCACCGCGCCCAATGGGGCAGGCGCGGCCGGCGGGAAGCCGGGACCGACCGCGGTCGTCACGGCGGGGCCGACGGCACTGTCCTGGGGCGCCGCCGAGGCTCTGGCCGCCACCCAGGCCAACTCGTGGCCGCGTTCCAGGCGCAGACGGACCATGGCCCGGAAACGGGCGCTGCCGCGGGTCTGCAGCTTCCACAGGTGGAAATCGCCGGCTCGACGCAGGTTCTGCGTACGCCGGCGCCCCTGCCAGAGCTCGCGGGGACGGCGCAGCGAGCCGAAGAGGGCGGCGAGCGGTGCGAGCACGTGCCTCCCTGGTCGGCGGTGCACGAGAGCCCACGTGCACTCGGTCAGCGCGAAAAGGACTGACACCGGCGCGATCAGTAGCAATGCGGCAAAGCCGTAGCACGTCCACAGAGTGCGCAACCGGTGCCGCTCTCGTTCGGCCCGCAAGCGTTCGGGCGTTGGCGCCGGACCGGTCCGCAGGCCCTTCTTGTCCGCCTGTAGGTGACGGACGCGCGCCTGAGGAGCCACTATCACCCGGGCGCCCGCCACGTGGGCGCGCCAGGACAGGTCCAAATCCTCGCCGGGTTGGCCGATGCCCGGGTTGAAACCGCCCAGCGCCCGCCACAAGTCGGTGCGGACCAGGACCGCCCCGGCGGGCGCCACAAATACTTCTCGGGCCACGTCGTGCTGGCCTTGGTCCAACTCGCCCTCTTCGATGAGGGAGTTCACGACCCCTACGCGATCGGCCCCCATGCCGACCGCCAGCAGGCGGTCAGGAGCGTCCCAGAGCACGAACTTCGGGCTCGTCAGTCCGGCGTTGCTCCGGTATGCCTCTTCGAGGAGCAGGCGGACCGCGCTGGGGACCGGAGCGACGTCGTCGTGGCAAACGAGGATATGGGCCGCGCCCTCCACCATTTCCACGCCCTGGTTGGCGGCCTGGGCAAACCCCGTCCCGGCGGCCGCCCGGGCCAGGTGCGCGTCAGGCAGGTTGGCGGCCACCCGGTTGGCGATGGCGCCGTCGTCATCACCGACCGCCACCACGAGGACCGAGAGCTCGGGGTAGTCCTGCGCCGCCAGGGACCTCAGCGTTTCCTCCAGCCAGGTTCCCGGCCGACAGGTCACGACCACTGCCACCACGGGGGGTGCGCCCGGCTCAGCCACCATCAGAGATCCCGAGCGTAGCAGGACCCTTTGTTCGTGCCAGAGGTACGCTTAGGCCATGGCCGACGTCAATTTCGCCAGAGCAGCCAAGGTGTTCCAGGACCCCGCCTTCGTAGCCATCGGCTTCGGCGTGCTCGGTTTCCAGCGAGCCCAGGTCTGCCGGCACGCAGTGAAACGACGGATGGAGGGTCTCGCCGACGATCTGGCGCCGTGGCGCCAGATGGCGGGCGACGCCGCTGGCGGTATCGCCGCCATGCTCCCGCCTGAAGCGGCAGAGCTGGCCAAGGCGACCGGCAGCCTGATCGCCACCTTGCCTGATGAGGCCCGGGAACTCGCCAGGGAAGCGGTGGCTATGGGCCGGTTCGCGTACCAGATGGTTTGGGCGCCGGTGGCCAAGCGGGCGGCCTACCCCTGACGTCCCTGGTGTTGGCCTCTAGCTTCGTTACTGCTCGAACCTGGCCAGCACGTCCGCCAGCGTCCGGTCCAGAGGTACCTCGGGCCCCCAGCCCGTGAGAGCGTGGATCCGGTGGGGGTCCCCCGACACCACGGCGACATCGGCCGGCCTGGCCCGGGCCGGGTCCACCCAGACGGGCACGTCCGTACCGGCGAGTTCCATCAGTCGCCGGAGGACGTCCGATATCAGGACGGCTTCTCCGCTGCACACGTTGTAGACGCCCCCGGGCTCGCCATGCACCATCAGCAGGCGGTAGGCACGGACGACGTCGCGCACGTCGGTCATATCGCGGCTCACCTCCAGGTTCCCCGTGGCTATCCGGTCGATCTTGCCCTGAGCGGCCCGGGCGACCTGGACAGCCAGGTCGGGCACGACGAAGCCGGGGCCCTGCCCTGGCCCTGTGTGGTTGAAAGCCCGGGTCCGGACCACCTCCAAGCCACGGCCCAACCAGGCCTGCAGCCCGATCATCTCGGCCGACGCTTTACTGGCCGCGTACGGGGTCACGGGAGCCAATGGCTGGTCCTCACCGACGGGCATGGCCGAGGCGGGCACTTTGCCGTAGACCTCGGCCGAGGAAATGATGAGCACCCGCGGTGGACGGTCCAATTTGATAGCCGCGCTGCACAAGTTGAGGGTGCCGACGGCGTTAACAGTGAAAGTGCCCACCGGGTCGTCCCAGGACAACCGCACGCTCGATTGGGCCGCCAGGTGGTAGACGGCATCGAACGCAGCCGATGCCAGGACATCCTGCAGGGCGGCAGGATCGGTGATGTCTGTGGTCTCGGTCAGGCCTAGGACATCGTCACCGCTCTCGCGCAAGTGAGCGAGAAGCCAGGGCCCGACGAAGCCATTGCTGCCGGTTACGAGCGCGCGCACCCAACGATCATCGCAGAAGTGGCCTCGGGCAAGGCAAGAGCACCAGCCAGGGGGAGGGCCGGCACGGTCATGGCACCAGTTCTCGGTAGACCTCCAGCGTCGAAGCGGCCGTTGCCGCCCACGAGAACAGTTCGGCCCGGCGCCGCCCCTGTTCGACCATCTCGGCTCGCCGCGACGCGTCGGCCAGGAGCGCTTCGATGGCGCCGGCCCAGGCGGCGGCATCGCCCGCGGGAACAAGCAGGGCGGCCGCCCCGGCCACCTCCCGGATAGCGGGGATATCAGACGCGACGACGGGGACGCCGGCCGCCATGGCTTCCAGCACGGGAAGGCCGAACCCCTCGTGAAGGCTCGGGAAGGCGAACAGGGCTGCCCCCGAGTACAGGGCCCAGAGTTCGTGGTCGGCCACCCGCCCGAGCTGGCGGAACCTCGGGCCCAAGCGGGCGAGCCCGGCGGCAGGGAGCAGATCTGAGTTTTGCCAGCCCGGGTAGCCGGCGAGCACCAGGACCGGGAGCGGGCCGGTCCCGCCAGCCCCTCCCCCGACCAGCTGCGCCATGGCGGTGACCAGCGTGCCTATCCCCTTTCGCGGCTCCAGGCTCCCCACCCACAGCACGTACGCCGAGCCCTCCAGGTCGTAGCGACGAAGCACCTCTCCCACCTCGTCCGGACCGGGACGCACGGCGGGAGCGCTCACCCCGTAGGGGACGACGCGTACTCTCTCTGCCGGCAGCGACATGTGCTCCGCGAGTTCGCCCGCCGCCGCCGCGCTGCCCGTTATCACCCTGTCGGCCCGGCGCAAAGCGGCGCGCGCCCCCATGGAATGGAACCACCGGCCGCGCGCCGTGAACGTCTCCGGAAAGATCCACGGGGCGGCGTCGTGAATGCTCACCACCAGCGGCTTTCCTCCTTTAGGGGGTACCGCGAGGGACGGCCCGTGCACCAGGTCGACACCAGCCGGCCAGCGCCGCGGAGGCCGGCCCAGGAGGTGCCAGGCATCGTAAAGCACGGGCCGGGGGAGCGGCAGCACCACGGGTGGAGGCACCTCCGACAGGCAGAACTCGGCCCAGGCGGCCCGCACCTGAGCGGCATCGTGCCTGGCCACCATGGGCCGGACGTCGACGCCGAGGCGCACCAGGTTGGCGGCCAGGCGGGCCGAGTACCGGCCGACGCCGCCGGGAGACGGCGCCAAGATCTGTTCGAGGTTCAACGCGACTCGCAAGCAACTCGCTCCCTCCGGCGCACTACCGTCGTCGTCGATGGCCACGGCCGGTTACCACGCCAGGACCACGACCACTGGCGGCGTAGTGAGGCGCGAGCCTAGCGGTCGGCGCCGCCGGACCACGCGGGCCGGCCATGCTCTCACTGTCCTGTGCGTGCAGCCGGTGGCCGAAAGGGGAGGATCGGACCAGGCCCTGCTCCGCATGTCCCGCCAGCTCGTCGCCGCGGGCTGGTCGGTCCATGTCGCCATGCCCTCCGCCTCGCCGATGGCCGACGAGTTCGCCGTCGCCGGCGTCGCATTGCACGTAGTACCGATGAAGCGCATCAGCACGAGCCATGGCGGCGCTGACTGGGCCGCCTATGGCCTGGGCTGGCCCATCAGCGTGCTCCGCCTGTGGGCGTTGGCCCGCAGGGTACGGGCCGACCTCATCCTCAGCAACTCCCTGCACAGCTGGTACGGGTGGGCGGTAGCCCTTCTCGCCCGCCGGCCCCACATCTGGCATGCCCGGGAGATCGTCACCCAGTCCCCCACCGCCCTGCGCGCCGAACGCTTCCTGGCCCGCCGGTTCGCTCGACGGGTTGTCGCCGCCTCCGAGGCGGTCGCCGCCCAACTGGCCCCGGCCAACGTGGTGATCGTGCACGAGGAGGCCAGTCCCGACGAGTTCCGTCCGGGACGGGCGGGCCAAGCCCGCCACCGTTACGGGCTGGCGGACGGTTCGCCGGTCGTCGGCTACGTCGGGCGCATCGACACCTGGAAAGGCCTGGACGTGCTCCTGGATGCTGTCCCAATGGTGGTAGGCCGGCGCCACGACGCCCGCTTCGTCATCGCCGGGGCCGTGGTCTCGGGGAAAGAGGCGTACGCTGCGGCCTTGGCCCGGCGGGCCGCCGACCTGGGCGTGGCGTGGCTGGGGCCTCTGAGCGGCCCTGATGCCGGTGACCTCATAGCCGACCTCGACGGCCTGGTGCTGGCGTCGACAACACCCGAGCCGTGGGGCCTGGTCCTGGTCGAGGCCCTGGCCTGCGGGGTCCCCGTCGTCGCCACCGACGCCGGCGGGCCGCTCGAAATCCTGTCCGGTCTGTCCCCGTCCGACGCCGGTCGCCTGGTCTCCCCGTCCGACCCCGCCGCCCTGGCCGGCGCCATCGCCGAGCTTTTGCCCTCGGCCACCAGCACCGAGCTGAGACGGGGCCGGCGCGTTTTACGCAAGGGCGTACCGCCTCCTTACCCGGACCTGTTCGCCGCGGTAGCCAAGGGGCTCGACTAGCGCGACCCCCCACTGGCCATGCACCACCCACCACCCACCGTCATCACCCCCGGCGCCTGTACGCTCTGGCGGTGCCCAAGATCAGGGAGTCCGAAGCCGTAAAAGATGTCCTGGTGGTGGAACCGGACCGCCACGGCGACGAGCGAGGCATTTTCATCGAGACCTACCGACGGAGCTGGTTCCCCCTTGGACGGGAGATGGTCCAGGCCAATCGGGCCGACCGCCAGGCGGGAGCCGTCGTCGGGCTCCATTACCACTTGCACCAGGCCGACTACTGGACAGTGCCCGGGGGCCGGGCCAGGGTGGTGCTACACGACCTGAGACGGGGTTCGGCCACCGATGGGGCCACGCTGTGCCTCGACGTCGATGCGGACAACGCCCTCGGCGTGTTCATCCCGCCCGGCGTGGCCCATGGTTTCGCCTCCCTCACCGATCTCACCATTGCCTATATGGTCGACAGCTACTACAACCCGGCCGACGAGCTCGGGGTGGCCTGGGACGACCCCGAGGTGGGAGCAGACTGGGGCATCGACGCTCCTGTGCTTTCGGAGCGGGACCGGGCCAACCCGCTGCGGGCCGAGCTCGACCCGGCCCTGAGACCGCACTCGGGACTGCGGCGTTGAAGTCGGCCGCCCGGCGAGTGACCGCCCTGGCCGGCGGGGTGGGGGCCGCCCGGATGCTCTCAGGGCTGTCCGCCGTCGTCGGCCAAGGGGCTATTACCGCCATCGTCAACACGGGGGACGACATGGTCCTTCACGGCCTCCACATCAGCCCCGACATCGACACCGTGACCTACACCCTGGCCGGAGCGGCCAACCCGGCCACCGGGTGGGGGCTGTCCGCTGAGTCCTGGACCGTCATGAGGTCGCTTAGGGCCTTCGAAGAGGCGGCGCCGGGAGCAGGCCTGCTTACGTGGTTCAACCTCGGGGACAGGGATCTGGCGACGCACCTGTTCCGGACGGGCAGGCTGGGCTCGGGCGCGACCCTGTCGGAGGTGACCGTCGAGGTGGCCCGCCGCTTCGGCGTCGAGACGCGGTTGCTGCCCATGACGAACGACCGGGTCGAGACCAGGCTGACGATCGAGCGAGCGGCCGGTCCGGCGGATGTCCGGGGAGGTTTTGCCGGCCTGGGCGACCCACCTGAGCCCCTGCCCGGGACAGCCCCGGAGCTGGTGGAGATCGGGTTCCAGGAGTACTTCGTAGGCCTGCGTCACGACGTGGCCGTCAAAGCCGTCCGTTTCGTCGGCGTGTCGTCGGCCGTCCCCGCCCCGGGGGTCCTGGACGCCGTCGAACAGGCCGAGCTCGTCGTCATCTGCCCTTCCAACCCCATCGTGTCGATCGGCCCGGTCCTCGCCGTACCAGGGATCGCCGACGCGGTGGCCCGGCGACGGGAGACGACTGTGGCCGTCTCCCCCATCATCGCCGGAAAGGCTCTGAAGGGCCCGGCGGACCGCATGCTCGACGAGCTGGGCTACGAGGCATCGGCCGTGGGCGTGGCCAAGCTATGGGCGCCTTTCGCCGCCACCCTCGTCGTCGACAACGCCGATGCCGAGCTGGCACCTCGGGTGGAGGCGCAGGGCACCCGGTGCATCGTCGCCCCCTCCGTCATGTCCGGCCCGGCGCAGGCGAGGGACCTGGCTGAAGTGGTCATCGGTGCTCGGCCGTGATCTCGGTGTTCCCCGTAGAGGGGCTGCCCGAAGTCCACGCCGGGGACAAGATCGCCGATCTGGTCCTTCAGGCCGTCCGCCTGGAGGACGGCGACGTGGTGGTCATAACCCAGAAGATCGTCTCCAAAGCTGAGGGCCGTGTCGTCCCCATAGACCCGGCCGACCCCCAGGCTCGCCGACGCCTGGTCCTGTCCGAGAGCGTGAGGGTCCTGCGCGAGCGCGACGAGCTCATAATCTCTGAGACCAGGCACGGGTTCGTGTGCGCCAATGCCGGCGTGGACCTGTCCAATGTGGGCCACGGGCAGGCCGCCCTGTTACCCGTCGACGCCGACCGCAGTGCCCGCCACATTCGCGACGCTTTGCGCGCCCGCAGCGGCCTGGAGGTGGCGGTGATCATCTCGGACACCTTCGGTAGGGCGTGGCGGCACGGCCTGACCGACGTCGCCATCGGCTGCGCCGGCATAGCTGCCGTCGTCGACCTGCGGGGGACCACCGACGCCACCGGTCGGGAGCTCGCCGCCACCGAGGTCTGCGTCGTGGACGAGATCGCCTCCGCCGCCGAACTGGCCAAGGGCAAGGCGACCGGCGTGCCCGTCGTCATCGTGCGGGGGATCGACCCGAACTGGTTCCGCGAATCCTCGGTCAAGGCCGAGATCGTGCGGCCGTACGCGGGCGACCTGTTCCGCTAACGACCCGCCGGGCTTAGGCCGTAGCCGGCTGGCCCCGCCACCAATCGAGGACGGCGGCCGTACCCGCGTTTATGGTCGTCCACGGCTTCCAGCCCAGGTGCATGGAGGCGCGGCTGGGATCGAGAGAGCTGCGTTGCAGCTCGCCCGGACGAGCGGGGACATATATGGCTGGTTGGTTGACGCCGGCATTACGGGCCATGGCGCCATAGAGGTCGTTGACGCTGGTCTCTACGCCGGTACCGATGTTGCACAGCAAGCCACTACCCCGCTCGCCCGCCCGCGAGAAGGCGTCGACGACATCGTCCACGAAGACGAAATCGCGCGTCTGTTTGCCGTCGCCGAAGATCATGCACGGCTCCCCGGCCAGGAGCCGGCCGGCGAAGATGGCGACCACGCCCGCTTCACCGTGGGCGTCCTGGCGCGGCCCGTACACGTTGGCCAGGGCCAGGGCCGTGTACTCGATGCCGTGCAGTTCCCGGTAAGCGAACAGGTAGTCCCCAACGGCTTTCTTGGCCACGCCGTAGGGCGACAGAGGCTTTTGGGGCTGAGACTCCTTGACCGGTAGTTGGTCCGCGCTCCCGTATATGGTCCCGCCGCTCGAAGCGAAAACCACCTTGCGGGCTCCGGCGCTCCGCGCCCCCTCAAGGACGCGCAGTGAACCGATGACGTTGATCTCGGCGTCGAGCACGGGGTCAGTCACCGAGACCCGCACGTCGATCTGGGCAGCCAGGTGGAAGACCACTTCAGGCTTGCGCCGCACCATCAGGTCGATGATGTCGGGCGAGCGAACGTCCAACTGGTGAAAATTGAAGCGCCCGCTGCCGTCGGCCCGAGCCTCGGCCAGGTTGGAGAGCGATCCCGACGACAGGTTGTCCACCACGTCCACCGTTTGGCCTTCGGCTAGGAGGCGGTCCACCAAGGTCGACCCGATGAAACCTGCTCCACCGGTGACGAGGGCCCGGTACGGGATTTTCATCATGTGGTCGTCGTCGTCTCGAGGGTGGTCGTGGCGCCCTTGGCCGTCGTCGTCGTGGCGCCGTTCACGGTCGTCGTCGTGGCGCCCTTCACGGTCGTACTAGTGGCGCCCTTCACGGTCGT